>Ga0114977_10000065_pt1 | contig 69947 bp, 69 predicted proteins | sample S_130805_MF_Meta_FD_87026 | JGI IMG/M metagenome (GOLD analysis project Ga0114977, IMG submission 87026) | Freshwater microbial communities from Lake Simoncouche, Canada to study carbon cycling - S_130805_MF_MetaG | ecosystem: Environmental > Aquatic > Freshwater > Lake | place: Lake...
CACGGCTGAATTCAAAATTCTCGACTCAGTGCAAGAAGGTGTGAGCAGTTATGTTAACAGCCACAGCGCCGCTGCCAAGCAAATCGAGATCAAGGTCTCGAGCACCTTTAAGGCAGTTGGGGCGAAAGATTATATGAGCCACGTGATTCATAACCTTGTGAAAAATGCCTTTAACCATGGTGGCAGATCAGCAAATGTTAAGATTTACAGCAAAAACGATCAAATGCTTGTTGTGGAAGATAATGGCCGCGGAGTTCCAGCAGATGTATTGCCTTTGATGTTTGCTCGCTTCTATACCAAAAGCCAAGATGGCACGGGCCTTGGTTTGGCGTTCACTAGAATGGTTGTGAAGGATATGGGTGGAAACATCGAGTGCGAATCAGAAGAAGGGAAATACACTAGGTTCGTTATTACCCTGCCGAATAATAATCTGCAATAAATGGCATGCCTAAGTTTTCCTCAGAATTTGAGTCACCATACACAGCGCAACAATTGATGCAATTGGTTATGGATGTTGAATCATATCCGGAATTTATCCCATGGTGCATGGCTTCCCGGGTTGTGGAATCACAAGGAAATATAACGTTCGCCGATATGGTTATTTCATTTAAATCGTTTATAGAAACTTATCGCTCTAAGATAGAAATAATTCGCAATGACGGTGAAGTCATAGAAATATTGGTTCAGGCCATCGATGGGCCATTTAAATATTTAGAGAATTCTTGGCACATAGTTCAGCACAAGAATAATAGCGTTATTCATTTTGCAGTTGATTTTTCTTTTAAGTCGTCCATACTCAATAATCTGATAGGTGCGGTTTTCGAAAATGCAACGCGTCGTGTAGTTTTAGCTTTTGAACAAAGGGCTGAAGATCTATTTGGCTGCAAAGAACAATAGGCATATTATGCTAAAGAGCAACTCTTCATTTATAGAATCTGGTGAGAAATTCGCCAGTAGGCGTAAAGAGCTAGGCTTGTCATTGGCTAAAGTGGCAGCAGCACTGAAGATACGTTCTGCTTATTTAAAAGCAATTGAAGATGGTGATCTTAAAAAAATACCTTCGGGTATGTATGCGTCTGGCTATATCAGAAGTTATGCTAAATTTTTGGATTTAGATATAACTGCTGTGGATAAATCAGATGTTGAAAAAAAGAGTGAAGCTGAAGTTGTCACCCGTAATTTAAGTTTAGCTAATCAAGTTGTTCCTGGCAAAGCCCTGGCCTTTTCCTCATTATTGATAATAATTTTAGTCAATTTAATATATTGGCTGATATATAGATAATTTTGCTGCCTTCCCTATTGTAAAAATAAAAATCAGCCCTATATAGCTTGGTGTAGTTAACCAAAGTCATCAATATTAAAGAGGTTGATATGAACATAAGACCATTACATGACAGAGTTTTAGTCAAAAGAATCGAGCAAGAAACAAAAACCAAAAGCGGCATCATAATCCCCGATACAGCGCAGCAAGACAAGCCAACTGAAGGCGAAATCATTGCCGTTGGATCCGGCGCTAGAGATGACACCGGAAAAATTATTCCGTTGGACGTAAAGGTTGGCGATCGCATCCTATTCGCAAAGTGGGGTGGCAGTGAAATTAAAGTGGAAGGTCAAGAATATTTGATTATGAAGGAATCAGATATCTTAGCTGTTGTCGATAAGAAATAATCAAAATAATGGAGTAGAAAATGTCTGCAAAAGTAATTTTACATGGATCACAGGCTCGTAGCGAGATACTAGAAGGCTTGCGTATGGCGGCGGAAACTGTGGCATGCACCCTAGGGCCATGTGGCAGAAACGTTGTGATTGGTGAATCTTTCGGTGCGCCTCGCACCACAAAAGATGGCGTAACTGTTGCCAAGAAAATTGAGTTTAAAAATAAAGCTAGAAACGCTGGTGCGCAGTTACTTAAAGAAGCTGCAAGTAAAGCCAATGATTTTGCTGGCGATGGCACCACAACCACATCAGTTCTTGCCTATGCTCTGGCAGTTGGCGGAATTCAAGCTGTTACAGCTGGGATGAATCCTGCTGATTTGAAAAGAGGGATGGATAAGGCTACTAAAGCTGTGTTAGAGCAGATCAGTAAGGTGTCAAAGCATGTTAAGTCAAACGATGAATTGGCTCAAGTGGCAACGATTTCTGCTAATAATAACCATGAAATCGGCAAAAAATTGGCTGAAGCATTTGGACGCGTTGGCAAAGATGGTGTTGTCACAGTTGAAGAAGCGAAAACAAGTGACGACCTAGAGTTAGAGATTGTTGAAGGTATGAATTTTGACCGTGGATATTTGTCGCCATATTTTGTTACTAACAGTGATAAAATGACTTGCGAGATGGAGAATCCATATATCCTTATCGTTGAGAAAAAAATCAGCAATTTGCAACAAATCTTGCCGGTGTTAGAAGCTGTAGTTCAAGCAAGTAAGCCTCTTCTTATCATATCAGAAGATGTGGAAGGTGAAGCAATTGCAACTCTTGTGGTGAACAAGTTGCGCGGTGGATTGCGTGTTGCCGCTGTTAAAGCTCCTGGTTTTGGAGATCGCAGAAAAGCTATGTTGCATGATATTGCTATTGTTACAGGTGCAACTGTTGTGAGTGAAGATCTGGGACATAAACTGGAGAACACTACATTGGAAAGTTTAGGCACTGCGAAAAAAGTTATCATCACAAAAGATGACACAACCATTGTTGATGGCGCTGGTAAAAAAGCTGAGATCGAAGATCGTTGCAAAGAAATTCGCTCGCAAATTGCTGAGACTTCTTCAGATTATGATCGCGAGAAGCTAGAAGAGCGTTTAGCTAAGTTAGCCGGCGGTGTTGCTGTACTTCGTGTTGGTGGCGTTACAGAGGTTGAAGTTAAAGAGAAGAAAGACCGAGTGGAGGATGCATACCATGCAACTAAAGCTGCTATTGCTGAGGGGATAGTCCCTGGTGGTGGTTGCACATTAATGTATGCTGCGAGAGTTCTTGATTCTTTAAAAGGTGATAATGACGATGAAAGTGCTGGTATTAATATAGTGAGAAAAGCTCTATCTGAGCCAGCTCGTAGAATTATTACTAATGCTGGATTGGAAGCTGGCTCTATAGTTTCTAAATTGCTTGAGCAAAAAGATACTAATTATATCTTTGATTCTCATAAGCAAGAATATGTTGATGCTTACAAAGCTGGTATTATCGATCCAACTAAGATCGTGCGTATGGCGTTGCAAAGCTCTTCATCTGTGGCTGGCTTATTGATTACCACTGAAGCTATTATCACCGAAGATGAAAGTGATAATGGTTCTGCTAAAGGTGGCCATGGTGGCGACATGGGTGGCATGGGCGGTATGGGTGGTATGGGCTTCTAACGCTTCTCCTATACAAAAACTAAGCCGCCCTCTAGTTTTATCAGGGGGCGGTTTTTTTATGGATTGCTTCCAGTGAAAGGTCAATTTATGCTGGGATTCATGCGGTTGAGAGTTTCTTCGCGCCCCAGTACATCCATTATTTCTATGATGCCCGGTCCTTCTAAAGAGCCAACAACGCTGGCACGCAAAGTTTGCATAATGACTGGCATCTTAACTTCTAATTCGGTGGATAATTCTTTGCAACTGGAAGAAAGTTGAGTTGCTTCCCATTGAGGCAAGTTCTTTAATTTTTCATAGAGACTAATAGCAACTTCTTTGCCAGCCCTATTGATTGCTTCTGCTGCTGCTTCGGATATAGGATCCTGCTTTCTTACAAAAATCATGGTGGCTTCTGCCAGTGCATTTATAGTGTTTGCCCTGCCTTGTAACAGAGGTAATCCTTCGGCTATTTTAGACCATATATCGCCTGTTAATTCACCAATATTATCTTTTAATAAAGATAGCAGAACCTCGGGTGATGAGTTGCGAATATAATGAGCATTAATATGATTCAGCTTATCAAAATCAAACCTAGAAGGTGATTTGCCCAAGCCATCCAAGCCAAACCATTCGATTGCCTGTTTAGTTGGAATGATTTCATCATCTCTGTGGCTCCATCCTAGGCGCAACAGATAGTTAAGCATCGCCTCTGGCAGATATCCCATATCTTTATATTCTTCCACCCCTGTGGCGCCATGGCGCTTGGAAAGTTTGTTGCCATCTGCGCCATGGATGAGGGGTATATGGGTGTATTTTGGTTGTTGCCACCCGGTGGCTTGATAAATTTGGTTTTGCCTGAACGCATTGGTGAAGTGATCATCTCCGCGAATGATTGTGTTAACGCCCATATCATGATCATCCACCACCACTGCTAGCATATAAGTCGGTGTGCCATCAGAGCGTAATAACACCATGTCATCCAACTGACTGTTTGCAATTTGCACTTCTCCCTGCACTGTGTCATTAACGATGGATACACCTTCGGTTTTTGCTTTTATGCGGATTACGGGTGAAGATTCTCTTTTGGCGGTGCCGCCACCCCTCCATGGGCTAATGAATTTCTGATGTGGGTTTTTAGCGCGGAAGTCGGCAATTTCTTCTTGCGAAGCATAACATTCATATGCATGCCCAGTTTTTAGCATAGAAAGGGCAACTTCTTTATGCCTTTCCAGGCGACTTGATTGCAGGACGAAATCGCCATCCCATTGCAGACCAAGCCATTGCAGGCCATTGATTATTGCATCTATTGCCTCCCCGGTAGAGCGCTTTTGATCGGTGTCTTCAATTCTGAGAAGAAATTTGCCACCGGTGTGCTTAGCATAAAGCCAATTGAATAGCGCAGTTCTAGCGCTGCCTATATGCAGGAATCCTGTTGGTGAAGGGGCGAAGCGAGTTACTATCAAGATATATCTCCATTATTCGTAATGTGGATATTCTAACAAGAATATTCACTTAAGGCAACTCTGCATCTTTTAATAGTGGTGCTGCCGCATCGCGCTCTGATATAATTGGTGAGTTCAGCCGGGGCCATTTTATTCCAACAGCAGGGTCATTCCAAAGGATAACTCGTTGGTTAACAGGATTATGATATTCAGTGGTTCTATAAAGAACGTCGGCAAAATCACTTAAAACCGTGAATCCATGGGCAAAGCCAGGCGGAACCCATAGCTGCATACAGTTATCTGCGCTCAGTTGGCATCCTTCCCATTGCCCGAAGGTTGGTGAATCTTTACGTATATCAACCACCACGTCTAATATTTTCCCAGCGCTAACCCTGACTAGCTTGCCATTTGGGTCATGGAGTTGATAATGCATTCCACGAACCACGCCTTGATGTGAACGAGATACGTTATCTTGAGGAAATTGCCATGACCTGCCAGTGGCTTTTTCAAAAAATCCTTGATGAAATGACTCGAAGAAATAGCCGCGATTGTCTTGATATATTTTCGGTGCAATTAATAATACATCATTGAATATGGTTTTTACTATTTCCATCTCAGTCAAAATATTTGGTTAATATTTGGTAGTATACATCACGTAGCTGATGCAGATCGGCTGTGCTTACTGCTTCATCAATGTGATGGGCTAATACATTAGTTAAACCAAGTTCCACCACGGGGCATAGATCTTTGATAAAGCGAGCATCAGAAGTGCCGCCGGAAGTGCTGACTCTTGGCGCTTGGCCAACAACCTCGGTTGTGGCTTCCATCACAGCATCATATAATGCGCCTTTGCTGCTCAAGAAGGCTTCGCTGTTGCTGCTATATTGTAAATCGTAAGATATTTGTTGTTGCTCGCACACAGTTTTCACCCATTTTGCCAAGTCAGTTGCTGTGTGATGTGGGTTAAATCGAATGTTAAATTTAGCGGTGGCATCAGCTGGGATAACATTGGAAACTGGGTTGTCTACATCGATTGAGGTGATTTCCAGGTGAGATGGCTGGAAGAAGTCGTAACCCAAATCAATCGCATGGCTTCTTAATGCGCGTAATATTTCCAACAGATGTTCTATCGGATTTTCCGCTAAATCAGGATATGCAACATGCCCTTGTTTGCCATGCACGGTTAGGGTGAAATTCACGCTGCCACGTCTGCCAATCTTGATCATATCTGCAACAGAATTCACGCTGGTTGGCTCGCCGATTAGGCAATCAGTTATGGTGGATTTATTTGTTTTCAAATGATCCACAACTTTTATCATGCCATCTTCGCCGCTGCCTTCTTCATCACTTGTAATGAGGAAGCTGAGGCTGGAAAATGATTTTCCTGATTCCAAAAATTTACTTAGAGCGGATAAAAAGCAAGCTATCGAACCCTTCATGTCAACCGCTCCACGGCCATAAACTAAGCCGTCTATTAAATCGCCAGCAAATGGTTTGTGCGACCATTTGTTTTCTGGTCCTGCTGGAACAACATCCAGATGCCCGGCAAAGCATAAATTAGGCAAACCGCTGCCTAATGTGGCGTATAGGTTTTTAGTGGGCGTTACTGTTGAAAAATCCAAGCGAGTACAGGTGAAACCCATGGACTCTAGGTGACTTGTCAACCATTCCATAGAGCCAGCATCGTCAGGAGTGACGCTAGGAAAGGAAATCAGTTCTTGCAATAATTTAACTGGGTCAAGCATTTTCCGCCTCTCGCAATATTTTATTAAGAGCAGTTTTTGATTTAGTTCCGGCATCAACTTTCTTCACGATAATAGCAGCATATGTGTTGATTCCTCCTTTATTGCTTGGTAAAACCCCAGGAACAACGACGGAGTAAGCAGGCACTCTACCATAGATAACTTCGCCACTTTCGCGATCATATATCTTGGTAGATGCACCAATATATACGCCCATTGAAAGGACGGCGCCGCGCTCAACGATAACTCCTTCTGCAATCTCGCTGCGAGCGCCAATAAACACATCATCTTCAATGATAACAGGGTTAGCCTGTATGGGTTCGAGTACGCCACCTATGCCAACTCCGCCAGAGATATGGCAATTTTTGCCGATTTGCGCGCAGCTGCCAACGGTTGCCCAGGTGTCAATCATGGTGCTTTCATCAACATATGCCCCGACATTGATGAAGGATGGCATCAATATCACATTTTTCGCTATATAGGCGGACTTGCGAACCACAGTCCCTGGCACCATCCTGAAGCCAGCTGCTGCAAAATCAGCTTTTTGCCAATCTGTGCACTTTAATGGCACTTTATCATAGCCGAAGCAATAATTATCGCCCTTGATTAATTGGTTGTCGTTCAGGCGAAAATACAGCAGTATTGCTTGCTTCACCCATTGCTGAACTTGCCACGCTCCGTCTTCATATGCTGCGACGCGTAACTGACCGCAGTCCAGTTGCTCGATTGTGACGGCAACAGCTTTTTGCAAGTCAGGTGTAATTTCTAAATTGCCAGCAGAAAGGGCTTGCCAAGAATCTTCAATTATTTTTTTAAATTCACTCATTGTATACATATCATTAATAAGCACTGCTTATAGGTATCATTTGTGCATGCTTGAGGCAACAGATATTTCTTAGTAATTTTAAAGATAGTAAATGAAGAAATATGTTGCGTAAATATTGAGGGGGCAATCATAATGATTGCCCCAGAACTGGAAATGATGGTCGGGCTCGCCAAGGGCAGCTCTGCATATACATCCAAAAGTTTGAGATTGAATTTCAAGGCGCTGTTCTAGTAAATTCAGCAAGTGAAGCAACTTGTGCTTGATACTCTAATATTTAAGAGTTAATAGTTTAGTATGAGCTTTTTTCCAGGCAAGATTAATTATTGCTAGCATTCTGCCGCAAGAACGTTTAAATTGTGTCTGGGAAGGCCAGGCTTCCAATAACTGATGGGGTAGATTTTATGAGCGACCATAACAAAACTTCGTATTGTTCCTTCTGCGGGAAAAGTCAGCACGAGGTGCGCAAGATGTTCACAAGCATAGCCGCATCTATTTGCAATGAATGCATCGACCTGTGCAGCGAAGTTGTGCATGAAAGCCAAGATGTTATTTCAATTAACAAAGGTTTACCGAAACCCCACGAAATTAATGAAACTTTAAACGACTATGTTATTGGTCAAGCTAAAGCTAAAAAGACCCTTTCTGTTGCTGTGCGCAATCACTATAAAAGATTGGCTAATTTAAAGGCTAGTGGAGAGGTGGAGATATCTAAATCTAACATCCTTCTTATAGGTCCAACAGGCTGTGGCAAGACATTGCTCGCCCAGACATTAGCTCGCATTTTGGATGTACCATTCACAGTGGCGGATGCCACAACCTTGACAGAGGCTGGTTATGTGGGTGAAGATGTGGAGAACATTATCCTAAGGTTGTTGCAAGCGGCGGATTACAACATTGAGCGTGCGCAAAAAGGGATTGTATATATAGATGAAATTGACAAGATATCGCGCAAATCTGACAGCCCATCCATCACCAGGGATGTTTCTGGTGAAGGGGTTCAACAAGCATTGTTAAAACTTATGGAAGGCACTGTTGCCTCAGTTCCTCCCCAGGGTGGAAGAAAGCATCCTCAGCAGGAATTCTTACAGGTTGACACCACTAATATATTGTTTATCTGTAGCGGTGCTTTTAATGGGCTAGAGAAGATAATATCAGCGCGTGGCGAGGGTGGGTCCATAGGATTTGGTGCTGAAGTTAAATCTCGCAACAAAGAAGCCGTCAACGACCTATTGCATAAAGTGGAGCCAGGAGATCTGGTGAAGTTTGGCTTGATACCAGAATTTATTGGCAGGTTGCCAATTATCGCCACCATTGATGACCTGGATGAAGATGCATTGATTAAGATTTTAACCGAGCCTAAGAATTCGTTAATTAAGCAATATAAGCAGCTTTTTGCTATGGATGATGTTGAGTTGAATTTTACTGATGAAGCTATAGCTGCCATTGCTAAGAAATCAGTTGTGCGCAAAACGGGGGCGCGTGGATTGCGCTCGATTTTAGAGGAAAATTTATTAGATGTGATGTTCGACCTTCCTGTGAACGAAGGGGTGAAAGAAGTGCTTATAGACCAAGATATGATCCTCAACAGTGCCCCGGCTCAATTTATTTATGATAGCGGCAAGAAAAACAAAAAAGTTAAAGGTTAATGCATAGATGTCAGATCTATTTTCTAAAAACAATGTTACTGCTAAAGCGGATCAATCATATACTGCAGAACATATAGAAATTTTGGAAGGGTTGGAGCCGGTTCGCCACAGGCCAGGCATGTATATAGGCGGCACGGACAGCAAGGCCATGCATCACCTTATCACAGAAGTGGTTGATAACTCTATGGATGAAGCGGTGGCTGGTTTTGCTGATGAGATCAGGGTTAAGTTGATGGCGGGAAACAAGATCATGATCGCGGATAATGGCCGAGGTATACCTGTTGATGCTCACCCCAAATATCCAAATAAATCAGCGCTAGAAGTTATTATGACGACTCTTCACTCTGGCGGTAAGTTCAGTAATAAAATATATAACACATCAGGTGGGCTGCATGGGGTTGGTTTATCAGTGGTGAATGCCTTAAGCTGTGATCTGGAGGTGAAGATATTGCGTGATGGCAAGGAGCATATGCAGCTTTATGTTCGTGGGCATCCCCAGGGGCAATTGGATTCTAATCCTAAAGTCTATAAACGTAGTGGCACGCAAATCAGTTTTGTGCCTGATGCAGAGATATTCGGTGATTTGGATTTTGATGCCGATGTCGTTTATAAATTGGTTCGTTCCAAAGCTTACTTATTTAAAGGCGTCAGGATAGTTTGGGAATGTGACGAAGCGGTGCCGCACGATCCAAAAACCCCGCTTAAAGAAGTGATTCATTTTCCAAGGGGAATTGAAGATTTCCTTCATTGCCTGGTTGCAGATGATGATCTGATCTCTAAAACATCGTTTGCTGGCGATATAAAGTTTCCCAACAAAGGTGGCCATATGGAATGGGCCATCAATTGGTTGAAAGAGGGAGATGGTATCCAGACATATTATTGCAACACGATAAACACTCCGCAAGGTGGAACGCATGAATTGGGCCTAAGGGCGGCGGTGTTTAGGGCGATAAAGAGATATGCGGAATTATCCGATAATAAACGTGCATCTCAAATTACAGTGGAAGACATCTTTCGCTGCATGGTTGGCATTGTATCGATATTTTTGCCCAATCCATCATTCCAAGGCCAGACAAAAGAAAAGCTGCTTAACCAAGAAGTTATTAAGTTGATGGATAATGCTCTGCGTGATTTATTAGACCATTGGCTTAGTGGAAACCCTAAGATTGCCAACGAAATTTTAGATAGAATCATCCAAGAATCGGAAGATAGGATTCGCAGTAAAAAGGCGAGAGAAGTTTCGCGTAAATCACCGATTAAATCTCTCAGATTGCCTGGTAAATTGGCAGACTGTTTAAATAATGCTGCCTTGGGCACCGAGATTTTCTTGGTGGAGGGGGAGTCAGCCGGCGGTTCAGCCAAGCAGGCTAGAAATCGTGAAACCCAAGCTATCCTGCCACTTAAAGGTAAGATATTAAACGTTGCCAGCAATTCCATTGAAAAAATCAAGGCTAACCAAGAAATAGCAGATCTTATGGTTGCTTTGGGTTGTGGAGTTGCTTCTTCTTATAAAGAGTCGGAACTTCGTTATGAAAGAGTAATAATAATGACGGATGCTGACGTTGATGGTGCTCATATAGCAGCGCTGTTAATGACATTTTTCTTCTTGCAGATGCCTAAATTAATCACTCAAGGGCATCTATATTTAGCTCAGCCACCATTATATAAAATAGCCCATAACCAAAAAAGTTATTATGCCCACAATGAGAAAGAAAGAGATAAAATAATATCACAGCTTAATCGCAATAAGGGGAAAGTAGAGCTAAGCCGCTTTAAAGGTTTGGGTGAGATGACACCACCTCAATTGAAAGAGACTACTATGAACCCAAATTCACGAGTGTTATTGCGAGTGATGTTAGATGATGATCATCAAGATCAAACTCAGTTGGTGGATGACTTGATGGGGAAAAAGCCAGAGTTAAGGTTCAAATTCATCCGCGAGAAAAGTGAGCATCTTGCAGGAACTTTAAACGAATTGATTGATGCGTAATAGATATACGATCAGAGCAATATATAAAGTAATAGAATATTATGCGTGATAAAACAAAAACCTTAGCTTCTGATCTTGTGCAGAAGGCGACCCAAGCTGGCCTCACCATAGCGACGGCAGAATCATGCACTGGGGGAATGGTTTCCGCGGCTATCACTGGAATATCGGGAAGTTCTAAGGTTTTTTCTTATGGCTTTGTAACCTATGCTAATGAAGCGAAAATAAAGATGCTTGCTGTTCCTTCTGATTTGCTGCAGCAATATGGAGCCGTCAGTGAGACTGTGGCCGTTGCCATGGCTGTTGGTGCGTTAAAAGAGGGGGAGGCAGATCTTGCTGTTAGCATCACCGGTATTGCCGGTCCCACAGGTGGAACAGAAGCCAAGCCCGTCGGATTGGTTTATATAGGGGTTGCCACAAAGAACAAATCCATAGTGCGAAAGTTCCTCTTCAATGGTGACAGAGATGAAATCCGCCTGAATGCAGTGTTTGAAGCGTTGAAGATGTTATTGGATGTGGTGATATAATGGATTATTCCACTTTTGTCATTGTTTTGCTAGCGGCGACGATGCATGCTCTTTGGAATTTAGGGGCTAAGAAAACAAAGCTGAATCGCCTGTGTTTAATGTGGATTGCGCATTTTTATATAGCGTTATTTTGTGCACCATTTATTGCTTATAAAGTGATGAGTTCAGGGTTGGGTAGTGATACTATATCATTCCTGGTGTTAACAGGTGTATTCCATGCGCTATACATAATTTTATTGGGATGGGCATATCGCATTGGCGACATTTCTTTTGTTTACCCTGTCTCTCGCGGGCTAAGCATAGTGGGAACCAGCCTAATGGCTTCAGTTTTTGGTGTTGATATTTTAAGTGTTTATGGGGTGATTGGTGTGATCACCATCGCCACAGGTATTATGATTGTGGGCAATTCTTCTAATAATCATCATGAAAGCAAGGCTTTGCTCGCGGCTGTGTGTTTAGGGGTTGCAACCTCATTCTATTCTATTATAGATAAAATAGCGGTTAAGCATATATCTTCTTGGCTTTACTGCGGATTGTCGTTTTCTAGCACGTTTGTGTTCTTGTCGGGATATATCATGATATATAAACCAAGCTTGATTAAGGTGGCTACCAGGGAATATTCCAAAGGCGGGGCTTTATTGGGGGGCATGATGTTTTCCACATATGGCTTAATCCTATATGCTTTTCAAAATGCTCCTGCTGCTTATGTTGTGGCTCTGCGCGAAACGGCAATTGCAATTGCCACTATATTGGGCGTCGTGGTTCTTAAAGAAAGGGGCTCTATACGCAAGTTCACTGGTATAGCGGTACTGATGATTGGCGTCTTGATGATAAAGATGATATGATTTGCAAGGGAAGCTATATATGGTATAGTTAACTCAGTTGCCATGCTGTTTATATAAAAGCTATTCTTTGAATAAATGAGGATAAAGTGTCATCTTTAAAATGTCTGATCTTAATAACGGGATTATTTTTTGCCAAGGCATCTTGGGCGGGGGGAGCCCAATTACATTTTGCAGATAAGCAGTTAGACCTCGCCCTGCATGATTTGCAGCATTTACAAGAAATTATCGCCGTGAGCCCAGGGGCTAAATTTATTATTACTGCTAATAAATATGATATGAAGAGTGAGTCTATTCGCGGGATGCCGCGCAAATATTCATTATTGAGGGCTTTGAAAATAAGGAAATTCATGATACAAAAAGGCGTGCAATTGGATCATATTCAAGTTATGGTTACAACAGATGTTAGCAAGGAAAATGATTTAGTCATAGTAGATGTCAAATAAACTATATCAATTAGTCAAATTTATCTTCCAGCCTAAGCTTAAGGTTATGGCCCTGGTTGCTGCAATAAGCGCCACTTTATTTGCTTTTGGATGTTATGTCGCCATATTCATCACCCCAAATGATTATCTGCAAGGGATATATATGAAAATCATGTATATCCATGTGCCATCTGCTTGGTTATCTATGGCTTTATATATGTTGATGGCGATTTTTTCTGCTGCATATATTGCTTGGAAAACGCCAATTTACAGCATAATCGCCGAAGCAATCTGCCCTGTTGGAATTTGTTTAACCTTCATCACATTGGCCACTGGTGCAATATGGGGGGCGCCAACTTGGGGAACGTGGTGGGTGTGGGATGCCAGGCTTACTTCGATGCTGATACTGCTGTTTATCTATATTGGCTGCATGGCCTTGAGGAACAGTTTTTATGGCAGAGAAAAGGGCGGCATATTCACGGCTTATTTTGTTTTATTCGGAATAGTGAATATACCAATCATCAAATTCTCTGTTAACATATGGAGCACTTTGCATCAACCCGCCAGCTTCCTTCGCCTTTCTGGACCCGCTGTGCACAGCAGCATGATGCCGCCTTTATTCATTATGTTAGCAGCGCTAATTAGTATAACTTGGGTGGTTGTATCACTCTTGACCCAGGCTGAACAATTAAAACGTAAATATCAAAGATGCATCGTTCGCTGATTTTATTTTTGTTCCTAATGCTCCTGCCTGATATTGCGCACGGTTTAGCATGGAACAGAGAGGCGAAGGGTTATTACTTGCTTTCTCAAACATTGCTTCCATCTTCTTACACAAGTGAGGCTGGAGTGGCATCAATTAAATCTGTCCAGGAAGCTTATAAGATATATTTAGAGTATGGGATAACCCCTAGATGGATGTTGATTGCAGAGGTTGCGAGCACCAACTTGCATGACCGCATAACGGTGAATGCCACGCAGCCATACAGGTGGAAGACGGCTAACAGCCTTCCTTATCAACAATATAATGGAAGGATTGGCTTAAGTTATCAAATTGCTAAAGAAAGCAACCGTGCACTAAGTATGCAAATCTTTTATAAGCCCGGGGATTTTCTATATCGCAAGGGGAACCAAGACTATCAGAAAAGTTCGGAGGAAATATCATTAGGCATAACCAAGGGGATGTCTGCCAATCTTGGCAAGATGACTGATATGTATTTAGAGATGGGGTATATGCCAAGTTTATATTATAGGGAAAGGGTTTACAGTCCCGAAAGCAGGCTTAACCTTGGCCTCAATTTTCAAAGATTCACTTTTGAAGTTGGGATGTGGAATAAGATTAATGCTTCTAATATCAAAATTGCCCCTTATAATATCACACCAGAAGATATGCCACATCATTTTGGTTATGTGGCGACAGATATAAACTCTCTGATAAAGATAAAAAATCATCATGATCTAACCACTTTTCATTTTAAGTTCGGTTACCAAATTAGCAAAACAAAGGGTGTTGAATTAGGGGTGTATAAACACTCCAAAGGGGAGGGGGATATTGCGCGGATGGTTTATAGTGTTGGCTATGTCATTAAGGGTTAGTCATTGACTTTTTCACAGGCCTATTATATCTAATATCAACAATATTTTTTACCGTAGATACATTATGGCAGGACATTCTAAGTTTAAAAACATCCAACATCGTAAGAATGCTCAGGACAAAAAGCGTGGCAAAATGTTTACGCGTTTAGTTCGTGATATATTTGTCGCTGCTAAATCTGGCTTGCCTGATATTAACGTTAATCCTAAGTTGCGCTTGGCGGTCACGGCGGCCCGCACTGCTAATTTACCTAAAGATAGAATAGATAATGCTATAGATAAAGCCTCGAATCCACAGAACACAAACAATTATGAAGATATACGCTATGAGGGGTATGCCGCTGGCGGAATTGCAATGATTGTTGAGGCAATAACTGACAATCGCAATCGCACTGCTTCTGATGTGCGCTCAGCATTCACTAAGCATGGGGGCGCCCTCGGCGAAACAGGGAGCGTTGGCTTTATGTTCAGCCGATTAGGGGTGATTCATTATCCCCTTAAGGCAGCCACTTCTGATCAAATGATGGAAGCGGCTATTGAAGCTGGTGCGGATGATTGCGTTGCAGATGAGTTTAAGCATGAAATTGTTTGTGCGCCAGATGCTTTGGTTGAAGTGATGGCAGTGTTGGAGGTTAGGTTCGGCAAAGCTGTTGAAGCGGAAGTGCGATGGATGCCATCTGACCCAATGGTTTTGGATGAAGAAAGAGGGCTGAAGATCTTAGCCTTGATCGAGACATTAGAAGAAAGTGATGATGTGCAAACTGTTGCGGGAAATTTTATTCTGCCACCAGAGCTTATGGATGATTTTGATGAAGACTAGAGTTCTGGGCATTGACCCAGGTCTTTTAGAGACAGGATGGGGAGTTGTGGAGATCGCAGGTCAGCGACTTCAGTATATAGCCTCCGGCGTTATAAAAACCAGCAGCACGGCAGCTCTATCCAATCGTCTTCTGCATATACATAACAACATCCAGCAAATTGTTATTGAATTCATGCCCCAAGCAGCTGCGATTGAAGACACTTATGTTAACAATAACTTTGGTTCTTCGCTAAAACTGTCCCATGCAAGGGCTGCGGCCATATTAAGCTTGGCTATAAACAACATCGCAGCGGCCGAATATCCTGCGAAAACAGTGAAAAAATCCCTGGTGGGAAATGGAAATGCAGATAAAGAGCAGGTGCAGGCGATGCTGGCTTTGTTATTAAAGGGGCTTGTTATTAAAAACAATAATGAGGCAGATGCCATCGCTGTAGCAATCTGCCATGCTCACCATATTTAAATGTGAATAGATGTGGTGAATCAACCCAACAAGCCGTTGGCCCGGAAGGAGTAATGCTTATCTTGAGCGACTATAACATGATCATGCAACACTGCCCCTACGGCACTTAACGCTGTAACTAACTTCTCTGTAAGAAGAATATCCTCCTGTGAGGGTGTTGCTTCGCCGCTAGGGTGGTTGTGCACCATGATAATTGCCGAAGCGGATTTGGTGATGCAGTCCTTAACGATTTCACGCGGATAGATGGCAACTTTATCAATGGTTCCCTGCTGCATTAAATCATCTGAAATAAGGCGATTTTTGCGGTCTAGATATAATATTCTAAGAAATTCTTGTTTCTTAAAGCCCATTGTTAATGTGCAATAACTCAGCACACTGTTCCAATTGCCCAATATTGTTTCATGGCCTTGATTAGCTGGTCTGTAAAGGCGGGAGAAGAAATCTTCCAACATCTTCATAGACTGAATCACGCTAGTGCTCACCCCTTCGACTGTTCTAAGTGCGGCATGCTCGGCAAAGAACACTCCCTTTATCGTGCCAAAACGTTTTATTAACCGTTTAGCTAAAGGTTTAGTATCCCTTCTTGGAAAAACAGAAAAGAGGAATAATTCAAGCAATTCATAATCTGCGAAGGACCCGACTGGCGTTCCCATAAATCTTTCTTTAAGCCTCTTGCGATGCCCAGAGGTGGATTCTTGTTTCTTTAGTTTTTCACTCACGATTTAAACCCGTTATAATGGGATGTTGCCATGTTTTTTCCACGGCTTGGTAACCTTTTTAGTTGCAAGCAAAGAAAAGGCCCTACAAATGCGCCAACGGGTGTTATATGGGCGTATTATATCATCTATATAACCTCTGGCAGCAGCAACCATTGGGTTGGCAAAGGTTTGCTGATATTGGGCTATGCTGCTTTCTAGCTTGGCAGAGTCGTCGGCGTGATTGCGATATAGAATGGCAGCTGCCCCTCTTGCGCCCATCACCGCAATTTCTGTGTTAGCCCATGCATAGTTAACGTCCCCCTGTAAATGCTTAGAGCTCATAACAATATATGCCCCGCCATAAGCCTTACGCACAATGATAGAGAGTTTAGGTACTGTTGCTTCAGCATATGCATAGAGCATTTTAGCTCCATGTTTGATGATGCCATTATGCTCTTGGTCCACACCTGGCAAAAATCCTGGCACATCAATAAGGGTCAATAACGGAATTTCGAAAGCATCACAGAATCTTATAAATCTAGCCGCTTTAATTGAGGCGTTGATATCCAGGCATCCTGCTATATGCATAGGTTGATTGGCCACGATTCCTACCGTTCTTCCTTCGAAACGTGCGAACCCTGTAATGATATTCTTGGCAAAATTAGGTTTGATTTCAAAGAAATCTTCTTCATCGATAATCTTATCAATCAGTTGACGCATGTTGTAGGATTTGTTCGGATTCTCTGGAACCAAAGTGTCTAGTGACATTTCCACTCTATCAGCAGGGTCAAGGGTCTGTCTTATCGGCGCAGCTGAGACATTAGTGGATGGCAAGAAGCTTACAAGACGGCGCACTTGAAGCAAGCACTCGATATCATTGGTGAAGCTGGCATCGCACACGCCGTTCTTTCTGCCATGGATTGAGCTTCCACCTAGCTTCTCATGTGTTACTGTTTCATGAGTTACAGTTTTAACAACATCTGGCCCCGTGACATACATATAAGAAGTGTTATCAACCATGAAGACGAAGTCAGTTAGTGCTGGGGAATAAACCGCGCCTCCAGCGCAGGGGCCCATTATAACAGAGATCTGAGGGATCACGCCAGAAGCGTCGACGTTGCGTTGAAATATCTCGCCATATCCGCTTAAAGAATCAACCCCTTCTTGTATTCTTGCCCCTCCAGAATCATTAATTCCAATGATAGGTGCCCCCATTTTTAAGGCTGCATCTTGAGTCTGTGTAATCTTGCGTGCGTTTGTTTCGCTTAATGAGCCACCAAACACGGTGAAATCTTGGCTGTATACAAACACCAATCTGCCATTTATAGTGCCATATCCTGTGATAACGCCATCACCTGGGATCACGTTTTTATCCATGCCGAAATGTTGGCAGCGGTGCTCTACGAATATGCCGGTTTCTTCGAATGAATCAGGATCAAGAAGGATTTCGATGCGTTCGCGCGCGCTTAACTTCCCTTTGGCGTGCTGACTATCAATCTTCTCTTGCCCGCCGCCCATGCGGGCGATTTTGCGCTTAATTTCAATGGCTTCAGCTATAGTCATGCTTACTCCAACTTATGATTTATAGTGCTAGATAATAACTTAGACCACCCCTTTAGGCAAGAGAAAGGTTATTACTTTTTTACTTCAGCTCGGATAAGATATATCCCCGCGATTATAATAAGGGTGTATCCTATGTATGAGCTATAGTGAGGCACCTCTTGAAAGAATAAAAAGCCATAAACGCCAGAGAACACCAATCTGGTGTAATCAAAAGGAGCAATTACAGACATTTCCGAGCATTGAAATGCTTTGAATATGGAAACAGAATGGGTTAAATAGCACAATGCCATCCCCACAACCAGATATAGGTGGTGCATGCCTAAGTGATTTAATGACGAGAAAGAGAGGCCTGCAGGAATGGCAATATCAAGCCCCATAAAATTCACGCCTTCCCATTGAACGAATGCTGCAAAAAAAGCGCTTATTGAAGAGAGAAAGGTTAAATAAAACAGCTGTTGTTTGTTGCTCTCAGTATGGCCTATAATTTTTATCACCATCAGATTAATAAATTGCAGAGAGACGGCAATCAACAAGAAGACATAGTGCCTGTTGAATTCAGCTGACTTGCCGAAATCAAAATTAGCATCTTTAAGCGAAAATGTTATCAGATCAGGATATACAACTAAAAGCATCCCCAAGCAGCTGAGGGTTATGGATATGAGTTTAGTAACCGAGCCAGGCTCACGGAATAACGCAACCCCAACAATAACAACCAGAACATTTTCCAGGTAAGTCACGGCCGTTACATCTATTATGTCTATAGACTTAACCGCGTGCATAATGCAAATCGAAGCAACGGTGCTGATTACCGAACGGAGCAGGTGTAGATGAATCTTTTTTGTTTTAAGTAAGGCGAGGCCACCTTTTAACAACCAAGGGGTTAAGATGATCAATAAAGCGAATTTATAAAAGAACACCGCCTGAGCAGAGCTTATATCTTTGGTGATCTCTTTCACTATAACATAAAGAAGCGGCACCGTAAGGGCATGGGCGAGGGTGTATAATATCCCCAACAAGTTGTTTTTTGACGAAGTTGGGCGCGGCTTTGCAAACATAATGAACACCTTGTTTTTAACTAGCAAAGACCATTATACTTAAAGTATTTTAATAATCCAGTTGGAAAAGCAATTCTACTTAGATAGATGCTTTGACTTAAGCCGCCTAGTTGTGATATTTTACAGGGCAATATAAATCATCTATGCATCACACAATGTCCATCAAAAATATAAGAAACTTTTCAATTATAGCTCATATAGATCACGGCAAGTCTACCCTTGCAGATCGTTTAATTGAGATGTGCCACGGTTTAGAAAAGCGCGAAATGACCAGTCAAGTTCTTGACTCTATGGACATAGAAAAAGAGCGCGGCATCACCATCAAGGCGCAAACTGTGCGTCTTCATTATAAGGCGCAGGATGGGAAAGATTATATCTTAAATCTAATCGATACTCCTGGGCATGTTGACTTTGCCTATGAAGTTAGTCGGTCACTGGCGGCGTGTGAAGGGTCGATATTGGTGGTGGATGCAAGTCAAGGTGTTGAGGCCCAAACCCTTGCTAACGTTTACAAGGCGATGGACTGCAACCATGAAATCATTCCTGTGCTTAACAAGATAGACTTGCCAGCAGCAGAGCCTGATCGTGTTAAGGCGCAGATAGAAGAGGTGATCGGCCTTGATGCCAGTGAAGCTCTTGAAGTTTCTGCTAAAAGCGGATTAGGAATGGAGACGGTTTTGGAAGCAATTGTAAAATCACTGCCTGCGCCTAAAGGTGATCTAGATAAACCTCTTAAGGCGATGCTGATAGACAGCTGGTATGATAATTATCTTGGGGTGGTGATTTTAGTGCGGATCGTTGACGGCAAAATGTCTCGCGGTCAGAAAATTAAGATGATGTCTAACAACATGGTCTATGGCATTGATAACATTGGTATATTTTCTCCTAAAAAAATCCCGATGGAAAGTTTATCTGCTGGCGAAGTGGGATACATAACTGCATCTATCAAACAGGTTGCTGACTGTAAGGTTGGTGACACCATAACTGATGAGCGCACACCATGCGCCGAAGCCCTACCAGGGTTCAAGCCAAGTCAACCGGTTGTGTTCTGCGGTATATACCCTGCAGATGCCAGCGACTTCCCAGTTCTCAAGGAAAGTTTAGGTAAGTTGCGTTTAAATGATGCCAGCTTTGAATTTGAACCGGAAACTTCTAATGCCCTTGGATTTGGGTTCCGTTGCGGCTTCTTAGGGTTGTTGCACTTAGAGATAATCCAAGAACGTCTGGACAGAGAGTTTAATCTGGACTTGATCACCACCGCTCCTAGCGTTATTTATCAGGTCCATATGACTGATGGAACCATGTTAAGCATCCATAATCCATCTGACTTGCCAGACCCTACTAAAATAGATTTCATCGAAGAGCCTTGGATTAAGGCAACTATTTTGGTTCCAGATAATCATCTTGGTTCAGTTCTTTCTTTGTGCACTGAAAGACGTGGAGAACAGGTGGAGATGACCTATTCCAGCAGCCGCGTGATGTTAAGATACCTTTTGCCATTAAATGAAATAGTTTTTGATTTTTACGATTGTTTAAAATCAATATCCAGCGGTTATGCTAGTTTTGATTGGGAGGCGGATTCTTATCGCACTGCAGATGTGGTTAGGCTGAACATTTTAGTTAACAGTGAACCAGTCGACGCCCTTTCAACCATCGTGCATAAGGCTCGTTCGGAGGGCAGGGGCAGGGCTTTATGTTTAAGGCTTAAAGATTTGATTCCACGGCATATGTTCCCAATTCCAATTCAAGCAGCAATTGGCGGCAAGATCATTGCCCGTGAAACCATCAGTGCCTTCCGCAAAGATGTTACAGCGAAATGTTATGGTGGTGACGTTTCTCGTAAACGTAAACTGTTAGATAAACAGAAAGCCGGGAAGAAAAGGATGCGTGAATTTGGTCGTGTGAGCATTCCACAAACTGCCTTTATCGAGGCTCTTAAAATAGGTGATAAATAGATGGATATTATCCTTAATATCACTAGCAATTCCAAAGAGATCAAACCTGGCGGCATGTTCATCGCAATAGCTGGCAGCGCCTTTGATGGGCATAATTATATAAACCAAGCTATAAATGCCGGCGCATCGTACATAGTTGCAGAGAAATATCCTGAGGAACTAGGAATCACCCAGGCAAAATTACTCAGCCAGTATGCGGATGAAGCCCCAACAATCGCCACCTTCGAAGTGACCAAAGCAGATGGGGGATTGGTTGTGTGGGATGTGGTGGCTAACAGTAGATTAGCTTATGCAGGGTGGGCGCAACAAGCCTATCCCAATCAGCCAGGACATATGGTGGCAGTGACGGGAACAAATGGCAAAACCTCAACCACCTGGTTCTTTCAACAGATTTTAGCGCTCTTGGGATACAGCAGCGCCTGTATAGGCACCATAGGTGTTATCAGCAACATCACCCTTGATCAATCTTTGCAGGGGCCATCCTTAACCACGCCGGATGCTTTGGGGCTGCATAAGATGCTAGAAAGCCTAGCTGAAAATGGAGTGGAATTTGCTGCTATGGAGGCTTCCAGCCATGCCATACATCAAGATCGTTTGAGCGCTGTTTTGCTTAAGGCTGCCGCATTCACTAATTTCACTCAGGATCATCTGGACTATCACGGCACTATGGAAGAATATCTAGCCGCAAAAACACGACTGTTCAGCCATCTTTTGCCAAGTAATGGAACAGCTGTTTTAAATAAAGACATTGAACAATTTCCAGGGCTGTTGAATATCTGTCAATCTCGAGGTGTCAAGGTTCTAACTTATGGCGCAGATGCAGCAGATATAACTTATCAAGCAGGGGAGGGCAATGCCATGACCTTGAAGATAATAGGGCAGGAATATCGCACTCAGTTTAATGTTATTGGTGATTTTCAAAAATATAACTTGATGGCGGCGATAGGACTATTGATTGCGTGTGGGATAGACCATGCTGATATCATACAGGCTATTCCGTTCTTACTTGCCCCAACCGGAAGAATGGAGTGGGTGGCCATGCACAATGGCGCTAATATATTCGTCGATTATGCCCACACGCCAGATGCGTTGCAGCGCGCATTGGAAGCCTTGCGCAGCAGCACAAATGGGAAAACGCACCTAGTGTTTGGTTGTGGCGGCAACCGGGATAAACAAAAAAGGCCCTTGATGGGGAAGATTGCAGCAAATTACGCTGATAAGGTTGTTGTGACGGATGATAACCCAAGGCTTGAAGATGCAAGCTTAATCAGAGAAGAGATCATGGCAACATGCCCTAATGCACAGGAAGTTGCGGGGCGCGATCAAGCCATTAGAATTGCTATGAATAGCTTGATGCCGGGGGATTCTTTGCTTGTTGCAGGCAAGGGGCACGAGGAATATCAGATTATTGGCACTCAAACACTGCCATTTAGTGATCGTAAACATATTTTAAATTATACGGGAGAACAAGCATGAATGACACAATAGTAGTGATTCCAGTTAGGATGAAAGCCTCCAGACTGCCAAATAAGCCCTTGGCTGATATTGCTGGAAAGCCTATGGTTATAAGGGTTGCTGAACAGGCGGTAAAAGCAAATATAGGAGATGTATTGATTGCAGCTGGCGATCAAGAGATCGTTGATGTGGTGAGGCAATATGGATATAAGGCAGTTCTCACTGACCCTGATCTTCCTTCTGGATGCGACAGGGTTTGCGCCGCTGTCAAGACGGTGGGTTCAAGCCATAAATTTGTTATTAATGCCCAAGGAGATCAGCCGTTGTTGCAGCCAGAATCTCTTGTGGCTTTGAACAATTTCTTGCATGATGATAAATCAGATTCTTTCGATATGGTCACTCTTGCCACCATCTGCTCTGCTGAGCATGCATCGCAACCTTCTATTGCCAAAGTGATTTTCAACAAGAATATGCAGGCGCTATATTTCTCAAGGGCAGTATGCCCATATGGCCCGGGTGATTATTATCATCATATTGGGTTGTATGGATTTAAAAGGCCGGCGTTAGAGCGCTATGTTGCTTTGCCGCCAAGTCCGCTTGAAATGCGTGAAAGCTTGGAGCAATTGCGCGCCTTGGAAAGCGGTATGAGGATAGGGATAGCCTTGGTTGGGCCTCAGCCACCTGAGGTTAACACCCAGGAAGATTTGGAATTAGTTAGAGATTTAGCTGTCGCATAATTGCTTTGTTAAAAGGATTGCTATAGTATCTGAGCAATTAACACTTAATAGAGCAACCAAGATGCTGCAAATAGCAGAAGTTCTGCTGCCGCTGCCATTTGATCAGCCATTTTCTTATGCCTTGGAAGATGGGAGTGAGTGCCAGGTTGGGCAGCTTGTTTCTGTGCAATTCAGGGCCAGGCAATTGGTTGGTGTGGTGACTGGTATTGCTGATGCATCAACTTCAAAAAGGCCATTAAAACTGGTGACGGAATCCTTGTCATGGCTTCTAAGCCCGGAGTTATTGAAGTTTATTGATAAGGTGGCAGCATACACAATCAGCCCCAGGGGCGCTGTGCTTAAGATGTGCCTTGCTTCTAACAACTTTCAGCAATCTAAATTAATCCCCAGCATCACTCATGCCCACACGCCATTGAATATAACTTTAAACGATGCTCAACAAGTTGCTGCTCAGGCTATGGTTGATGCTATAAACAGAGATAAAGTTATCTTGTTGGAGGGTGTTACAGGGTCTGGCAAAACGGAAGTGTATAACCATCTGGTTCACACCCTGTTGGAGCAAGGAAAGCAGTCGCTGATACTGATGCCAGAAATATTACTTGCCACTCACATAACGAAAAGATTAACTGAACGTTTCGGCTTTACTGCTGTCGAGTGGCATTCCAACTTAACCCCTAAACAGCGCCGAGAGAACTATCATCACATAATCACCGGCCAAGCAAAGTTGATAATTGCCGCCCGCAGTGGTTTGTTTCTGCCCTTTCCTAACTTGGGTGCAATAATAGTTGATGAAGAGCACGACACTTCTTATAAACAAGAAGAAGGAGTGATATATAACGCCAGAGACATGGCGGTGCTGCGCGGCCAGATCGAAAAGTGCCCTGTTGTTTTATGCTCGGCAACCCCTTCCATCGAGACCATTCATAATGTGCGATTAGGTAAATATGATTATATATATCTGCCCAGTCGTTTTGGTGAAGCTGTCATGCCTGAAATCAAAATCATTGATATGAAAAAAGAAGAGCTGAACAAAGGCACATTCTTATCCCCAACTTTGCTTGCAGCTGTGCGCCAAAGCATCGCGGAAGGAAACCAAGCTTTATTGTATCTTAACCGCCGAGGCTATGCCCCACTAACTATATGCCGTGCTTGCGGCCATAAAACGGAATGTCCTGATTGCAGTGCCTTGCTGGTGGAGCATCGGCATAAAAAGCTGCTGCAATGTCATTATTGCGGCCACAGCGTTCCCAATATAACAACATGCAGCAACTGCGGGGCGATTGATAAAATCACAACCTATGGCCCTGGGGTTGAAAAGATAGAAGAGGAGCTCGCTGAGGCGATACCAGGCGTTCGTATCTCGCTTTTCACCAGCGATCATGTCACCAGTCGCAAAAGCGCAGAGTCGATGATAAACGATATAACCGAGCGGCGCATAGATGTTATCATTGGCACTCAGATGATTGCCAAGGGTTTGCACTTCCCAAAACTGCAGTTCGTTGGGGTGATAGATGCTGATGCAGGGATGATCGGCGGTGACATAAGAGGGATAGAGAGAACTTATCAGATTTTGCAACAAGTTAGTGGCCGTGCGGGCAGGGCGCAAGAAAACGGCTTGGTGATGTTGCAAACTTATGAGCCAGAAAGCATAATAATCAATCACCTGCTTGCCACCGACAGCAAGCAATTTATTGAAACAGAGCTTCAAGACAGGCAATCTTCTTGGTCGCCTCCATTTTCCAGGTTGATAATGGTTCACCTTTGCGCGGCTAATGAACTGCAGCTTCTGCAATGTGCCGATATGTTGGCAAGAAGTGCGCCATCGGGTGAAAAAATCATGGTTATTGGGCCGGCTCCATCACCGATATACTTAATTGGCAAACGCTATCGATATAGATTTATCGTTAAAAGTGCCAAGACGGTGAACGCCAATAAAGTGGTTCAGGCTTGGATAAGCCAAGCTAATTTACCGCCAACAATCAAGGTCAAGATTGATGTGGATCCATATAATTTCCTTTGATGATTTTACAAATCCAAGCCGCCTAATGCATAAAGCATGCAGCGCTTTTTCAGGAAGCTAATTTTATCCAGCAAGCTGATCCCCAAGCCCCTGGCTAGGCGAATCAATTTAGAGCCGTTGCTGAACACGGCGTTAAGATAATGAGTGGATTCCAGCAGTATATTGATATCCAGCTTGCGCTGCTTGCGATAGCGATCCAGCATAATTTGGCAGCCTATATCCAGGCCCAATCTGTGATTTTCTTTGATCATATAAATCAGCAAATCTAAATCACGTATAGTTAAGTTGAACCCCTGCCCTGCCAGTGGATGCATTGCGTGGGCTGCGTCCCCAACCAGCACTATTCGACCATGCACAGGGGTTTTTGCCAGCTGCAGATTTAGTGGAAATAATTGTATGGCAGAAGTGACCGTCACCTTGCCATAGTCCTCTGGGAAGTGCTCGGTGATCAGTGGATGCTGAACTTCTTCAGGTAAGCTTATAAAGGCTTGGCGCCAATCGCTTTTGACCGACCAAACAATGGAAGAGCTATATCCGCCGATGCGCGGCAATATGGCAAAGGGGCCAGAGGCCATAAATTTCTCCACCGCAACACCTTGATGATTATGTTGGTGCTCCACTTCGCACACCAAGCCGCACTGCCTGTAGTCATGTTTGAACATTTGGGCGCCAAGCTTCTTGCGAATTGCTGAGTGCTTGCCATCTGCTGCGAGAAATAAAGCAGAAGTTATGATGGCTCCATCTTCTAGCGAGATGCTAACTTTATAGGCATCTTGCTCGAAAGTTTTGACGGTGCCGATTTTTGTTTTGATATCGCTGCCAGAGCTTTCGAAAAGAGCGTGAAGGTGATCTTCCTGAATCATCAGGCCGAAATTCTCAGCCTCAATTTCTTCTGGGGAAAAGTCCAGATGAAATGGCGATTTATCTTCCAACACCTTGATTTGTTTTATCGGCTGGCCAATTTTTTTCAGTTCGGCATAGTCGATGAATTTAGATAATATTTGCAACGATCCCTTGGAAATGGCAAAAAGTCTGTGGGGTGAGTTGGCTGCATATGCTGGTTTTTGCTCAGGTGCAATCAACAGAACTTTGAGGCCTTTGCAGGAAGCAAGCATTGCTTTCAAACAATTACCAGTGTGGCCAGCGCCGCAGATAACTATGTCATAGTCCATGAAATTTCCCTCATTTCGCCACAGTCAAAAATTGCCCATAAAAAAAGGCAGAGATGTAAACACACTCTGCCTCCTTTCATTCTAAATAGCAACAACTTACTAGAAGTTCAATTTAGATCCAACTAGGAATACGTTTCCTTTGTTGCTAGCAGTAGTAGCTGTAGCACGATCCTTCATTTTGAAGTTTGTTACAGATGCGTAAGGCATGAAACCTTCAGCAACTTTATAGTTAACTCCGAAAGACAATGTTTTCAAGGTGTTAGCACCCAATGTTTGAGCAGCAATTCCTTTTGTTGTGCTTGTGTAAGTCAAGCTAGCAGTTGCTGGGCCATAGCTGTAAGCTGTGCCAAGAGACCAGTATTTGCTTTGCTTAACAGTAGAATATCTAGTAGTAGCAGACTTGCCATGAGATCCATAAGAACCACCAAGAGAAGCACCCATGTAGCTAACTTGTAAGCCAGCTTCATATCCATGCAACTTACGTTGTTTGTCAGTATTAGCAGCGCTTGAAATCACTTTGCTTGAACCCATTTCGCCCAAGAAAGCAGCTTTCACGCTAACATCGTTGAATGTGTTTTCATAGTTCACACCACCTTGGAACACGTCTTTGTAAGAAGTGTTGCTTGCGCTAGCGAACTTGCCTGAAGCCATAGCAGCAGAAGAAGTGCCACGAACTTGAAGGTCAGGAATGTATGTCACGCCCAACATGAAGCCCATGAATCTTGGAGAATACAAGTTGATTTTGTTAGCATTAAGAGTTTTTGTTCCAACCGTTCCTTCTTCGTTTGTGAACATGTTAGCAGTTTGAATGAATGCATCACGGTTTAGTTGACCGCTCTTTGTATTTGGATTAACATAATACATCCAGTCGTTCATTTGTGCCGGAGCAACTTGCATAGCTTGTGCAGCACCACCGGTTGAACCAACTTCCACTTTACCAAATGGAGTTTCAACATACATCATTGCTTGCTTCAACACGTTTGAATCAACAGCTTCGTCGTCGCCGTTAACGTTATAACCTTTAGCATCAGAAGTGTTAGCATTGAAAGTCATCAAGCCACCATATTTGAAGCTGCTGTCATCCATTGTGCCATCAACCATAACTTTCACTTCGCCAGAGTTGTTAAGAGAGTTCAAACGAGCTTTATCAGAAGTGTCTTTCCATTTGAAGTTAGATTTTTGATCCACAACACCGTATTGTGTATCCAAATTACCACCAAGTGTAACTTTAACGTCTGCAGATGCAGCAGATGCAACTCCACAAGCGATAACTGCACTTAGTAAAGCAGTTTTTTTATTTGACATTTTATTTACCTTAAAAAATTAATCATAGGCGATTAAGTTTACCTATATGATCCCATACAACCACCCATTTGCTGGCAACGCAACTGTTATATCCCTATTTAAAAGCTAATCGCCCTTACCTGTTGCAATCAAGCAACATGCCGGCCGTTGCCATCTTAACCAAACAAGCGTCAATGGCTTGGATTAAGGAGGGGCGCCACCCTCAACACCGGGCTGGCTAATATGAAAAATTGCTTTATAATGGCGGTTAATAATTAAATATAATGACCTGGACATGGAACAAAGTTTTAAAAAGGTGCTGAAGGGATATCAAGCTTTTCGCGATAAATATGCCCATGGGGATAAGTCTGTTATGCAATATCTATCTTTGCATGGCCAGCAGCCAAAAATCATGGTGGTGGCATGTTGTGATTCTCGGGTTGACCCAGCCCTTATCCTGCAATGCGAGCCGGGTGATTTGTTTGTTGTGCGCAATGTCGCCAACATTGTGCCGCCGTATGAGAGGGATGAAGCCCATCATGGCACCAGTGCCGCTCTAGAATTCGGGGTGCGTTTTTTGAATGTGGAGCATTTAATCCTGCTGGGTCACAGCCAATGCGCCGGCATTCAAGCGTTGCTGGATAAAGATAATATGGCAGAAAACGACTTTATAACAAATTGGGTGTCGCTGATGGATTCGCATGATTGCAGCGCCCATCAATCCGATGATCACGCCAAGCTGGCCCTGCAGCAATCATATAAAAACTGCCTCACATTCCCATGGCTTAAAGAAAAGTTATCTGAGGGGCAGCTGATTATCCACCTGTGGTTTTTTGATGTGAAGACGGGGCAGATCGTCACCTATTCCGACGAGCACCAGGCTTATATCCCGCTTTGATATTCACTTAACAGAAAGCAGAAAACTCTCCAATATAATCGCGGCGGAAAGTTGATCGTCCACATCACTGCGCTGCCTGCGGGTCAGCGATGCATCCATAAGAAGTCTGTTGGCTAGGGCCGTGCTCATTCTTTCATCTTGAAGATAGACTGGGATATCGCGCCTTAGCAACAATTTACCTGCGAATTTACTGATGTTTTCGGTTTGAACCCCGGCATTGCCGCTCATCTCTAGTGGCCACCCAATCACAATGCCAGTTATTTCGCGAGCGGAAATTATTTTGCAGATTTCTTCCAGCTGCACAGTCTGGCGTTTATTTATAATAACAGTGATTGGAAGAACCACATTCACCATGTTGCTGGCGTGGGCCACCCCTACCTTCTTTCCACCCACATCGAGGCCAAGAAGGTTCCATCTGCCATTTATTGTGCTGTCTTCTAAAAAGTTATTTGACTGAGTGTAAATCATTTGTTGAATAAATGGGTTATAAGTAGTAAATTCTAAGCAATTAAAACGCCGCGGTCAATATTATTCGAGGGATATCCATGTCTATAAGCAGTGAACAGGTGAAAAAGATAGCAAAATTAGCGCGTATTAAGGTTGATAACCAAGAAGTGGAGTTCTTCGGTGGGGAACTCAACAGCATCTTTAAATGGATTGAGCAACTGCACGCAGTTAACACCGATGGGATTACGCCTATGACAGCGATGGAAGAAGTTTCTTTGCCAATGCGCGAAGATAAAGTTACAGATGGCGGCATTGCCGAAGCCGTTCTGAAAAATGCTCCTCATAAATATGGCTGCTTCGTTGTGCCAAAGGTGGTGGAGTAATATAATGCAGCATCACATCCTGGTTGTTGATGATGATGATGGAATCCGTGAATTATTAGGACGCTTCCTGCAAGAAGAGGGATACCTCGTTTCATTAGCAGAAGACGTTGCTTCTTGCGAGCGAATTATGAAAGATTTGGCCTTTGATCTGCTTATCATCGATGTGATGATGCCAAATGAATCAGGGTTGGATTTTATCAAGCGCAGCCGGCTATCATTAAAGTGCCCGGTTATAATGCTTACAGCATTGGGTGACGTGGATGACAGAATCAATGGTCTCTCCAGTGGCGCCAATGATTATCTAGCAAAGCCATTCGAGCCGAAAGAATTGCTGTTGCGCTTGAAAAACTTATTGAATTACGTTGCCCCTGTGAAAGCCAAAACAGATGTAACTTTCGGTAAGTTGTATTATGACCAGAATCTTTGTCTGCTTTCCAGGGAAGATGGCAGCCCAGTCAGCCTCACCACTAACGAGCAAACCCTGCTGCAGATTATGATTGATAAGGCCGGGCAAATCATCAGCCGCGAAGAGATTGCAGCTTTGTTCCCAGGAAGTAACCTTCGCTCAACCGACACCCTGGTGGCGCGTCTGCGTTCCAAAATAGAAGATGATTCTAAAAACCCTGTTTTCCTGCAAACCATCCGTGGGCAGGGATATGTGTTCAGACGTTGATTTCCAAAACTAAGATAATGGGCTGATGTCATATAGAAAAAATCCATCCCTAAAGAATGTTCCACGTGGAACAAACCTGCTTGGGATAAATTTTTCGAAGAAGACCCAGGCTTATTAGAATGGATCGAGCAATGAATAAAAAGCGGAGGATATCTTTTTCATTGCTGCATGCAATCATTTAATTGCTAATTTTCCAAAATATCCAAAAGATATATAACGAATCTAAAAAATATTAATTGCATGATTGCGCGTAATGTGTAAGTTTCATACCAAAACAGAGAAGGTATGGATATGAAATTATTAATTGTGGAATCGCCGGCGAAGGCTAAAACTATTAATAAATATCTTGGCAGTGACTATAAGGTTATTTCTTCTTATGGTCACGTGCGTGGACTTCCTTCAGAGGATGGTTCGGTGGACACTGCAAATGGGTTTGCCATGCGCTATCAAGTGTTGCCAAAATCGGGCAAGCAAGTTGCCGAGATTGTTAAAGATGCATCAAAAGCTGATGCCATCATGCTAGCAACCGATCCTGACCGCGAAGGGGAAGCCATATCTTGGCATATATATGAGTTGCTGCGTGAACGCAAAGCTATTTCCGCCAACACTCCGGTTAAACGAGTGGTCTTCAATGAAATAACGAAAAAGGCGGTTATTGACGCTGTTAACAACCCACGTGATTTAGACCTGAACCTTGTTTATGCACAGCAAGCTCGTCAAGCATTGGACTATCTGGTGGGGTTCACCCTCTCACCTGTGTTATGGCGCAAGTTACCAGGAAGCCGATCTGCTGGAAGGGTGCAGTCTGTTGCGCTAAGGATGATATGCGACCGCGAAGCGGAGATAGAAAGATTCCGCACTCAGGAATATTGGACCATTCATGCCGCGTGTTTGAACCCAGCTTCCCAGGCCTTCAAAGCTTTTTTAACCACCTTGAATGGTGATAAGCTAGATAAATTCTTCATAAATAATGCTGAGCAAGCATCTGCGCTGCAACAACAGCTTTCAAGCTTGAAATATTCCATTATCCAAGTTGAAAACAAAAAAACAACTCGTAAGCCAAGCCCTCCATTTACAACGTCCACTATGCTGCAGGAGGCCTCGCGTAAATTAGGATTCAGCGCCAAGAAAACGGCCCAGGTTGCACAAAAGTTATATGAAGGTGTGGATTTGGGGGGCGAGACTGTGGGTCTTATAACCTATATGCGTACCGACAGCACCAATCTTTCTGCTGATGCAGTGCTTGCTGCTAAGGATTTTATTGATAGCAGTTATGGCAGTAAATACGTTCCAAAAGTTGCCAGAGTTTACAAAACAAAAAGCAAGAATGCGCAAGAGGCGCACGAAGCGATCAGGCCTACCAATGTTGAATTCACCCCTGAGAAAATCAAATCATATTTAGATAAAGATTTATTCAATCTATATGAATTAATCTGGAAAAGATTGGTTGCAAGCCAAATGGCTGATGCTGAAATCGATATAGTTTCTGCAGATATCAGTGACCCAGCGAACACCGCCGTGTTCCGTGCAGTTGGATCGACGATTGCCTTTGATGGTTTCTTGAAGTTATATCATGAAGATCTGGACGATGATGAAGAGGAAGAGAGCAGAATATTACCTCCTTTGCGCAAAGGTGATGACATCAACATAACAGAAGTTCAGCCAAAGCAGCACTTCACTCAGCCCCCTCCGAGATTCAGTGAGGCCAGCCTGGTTAAGCGCATGGAAGAATTGGGCATAGGAAGGCCTTCCACCTATCCTACTATCATTTCTATCTTGCAAGAAAGAGAGTATGTTAACCTGGATCGCAAGCGCTTTATCCCGCAAACAAAGGGGCGTATAGTGAGTTCATTCCTAACAGAATTCTTTGCCAAATATGTTGAATATTCATTCACCTCAGAGCTGGAGGATGAGCTAGACAATGTTTCCAACGGAACTCAAACTTTCTTAGAGGTGTTGCAAGATTTCTGGAGCCCATTCAAAGCCAGAACGGAAGAGGTTATCTCATTCAAAAACCAAGATATAGTGCTGCAGTTAGAGCAGGCGTTATTGAACCACATATTCCCAGATTCAATCACCAGCGCCGAAGGCGATTTATCTTATAAAAAATGCCCTAAATGCAACACGGGAACCTTGGGCCTTAAGACGGGTAAATTTGGTTCGTTCATTGGCTGTTCAAATTATCCTGAATGCAATCACACCAAGCAACTATCTTCTTCTGATGGAGCTCCGTCTGAGCTTATAGACGAAACAGCTGATAATTTAGGGTTGCCAAAAGTTATTGGAACCGACCCGAGCACGCAGCAAGAAATCAGCTTGCGCAAGGGGCCTTATGGAATTTACCTGCAACGTGGTGATGGCAAAACAGCGAAAAGAGCGGGCCTACCCAAGGGGATGAGCCATGATTCAATTACTATGGATTATGCCGTGCGCCTGTTAAGCATGCCTTTGGTTTTGGGCAATGACCCATCTACTAACGAGCCCATTAAAGTTGGTATAGGAAAGTTCGGCCCTTATTTAGAAAAAGCGGGTAAATACACCTCTTTAAAGCAACATAAACCAATGGAAGTGACTTTAGAGCAGGCTTTAGAAGTTCTGGCTGAGGCTGCAAGCAAACCAGCAAAGCCAAAAAGCACCTATAAAAAGAAGCAGACTTGAGGTAGATAATTATGAAGTACGCTATACAAGAAAAACGCTTTTTACCCCTTTTGATTTGCCAATTCTTCTCTAGTTTTGGCGACAGTTTCTTAAGGATGTTATTCGTGCTTATGATAACTTTTTATCCTACTGTTTCTGAAACAACGGGTGCGATTATGATTTCATTAGCCATGGCTTTATTCATGGTGCCATTTTGTTTTGTTTCAGCGCCCAGTTCGCAAATTGCCGATGTTTTTAACAGGGTGAATTTGATGCGTAAATTGCAGATGGTCCAGGTGTGTATCGCTGTGATTTCCGTCTATGGAGTTATGCAAGGAAGCTATAGCGTGTTACTGGGAAGTATATTTCTCTATGGTATATACACAGTGTTGTTTTCAGAAGTGCGCCGCAGCATAATGTGCACTGTGCTGCAGCACAACCCTGTTCCCCGTGAAGAGCAGAAAATTAGATTGGTTGCTTTGGCAGGCCTTGTGGCGGGAATTGTTATGGCCGGCAGTGTTGTTGAATATGGCCATGCTAACACCGTGTTGCAAAGCATCATCTTGATTATGGCGCCGCTGATTTCATGCATCAGCTCGTATATAATTCCTTTAGCAAAAGAAGAAAATAAGAAATATAAAATACCTAATTTCAATATCGCGCAAGCACCGTTGGATTGCTGGCGTAAGGCAACAAAAAATATTAATACGCGTCATTCTTTACAGGGTATTGCTTGGTTTTGGTTGTTGGGTGCTATATTTGTGTCGCAACTGCCTGCACTTACTCGCGATGAACTGCATTGTGATTCATCGGTGTTTGTGTTCTTGTTAAGCATCTTTTTTATTGGGATTGGGGCTGGCACTTCTCTATCTAACTTTATATTAAAAAAGCAGATAGGCATGCACCTGGTGCCAACGGCGATGCTGATCATCAGTTTATTTGCTTTTGATATATCTAACTTAAGCTTGCACAATCACTTCACTGGCCATCTTAAGGATTTGAACTACTTCTTATCCTATTGGGATGGGATAAACATGACGGTTGACTTATTCGTACTAGCTTTGGCTGGCGGTATGTATTTGATCCCGCTTTACAGATATTTACAACTGTCTTCTAACAGACCTTACCGAGCGCAGATGCGTGCTGCTAACAACGTTATGAATGCCATATTCGTTGCAACAGGAAGCCTTATAACCATAATTTTATTATCAATGGGCGTTCGGGCCACAAACATCATCATGCTTTTGGCTTGTGCTAATTTTTTAACGGCGGTTTATATCTGCAGAATTCTGCCTAACACGGTGATAAAAAATGTGTTCCGCACCCTGTTTATGATTATATATCGTATCGAGATTGTGGGGCTTGAAAACCTGCATAAAGCCGGAAACAAAACTCTTATAATCGCAAACCACACTTCTTTCTTAGACCCTCTTATCATCAGCGCCTTTATTCCTGGCAGGATATATTTTGCTGTAGGGGAAGATCTGGCAAAAGCCTGGTGGTTGAAGCCATTTATGAAAATATTAAACAGCTGTTCGGTTGATTATAACAACCCGATGGCAGCAAAAACTTTGATTGATAAGCTTAAAGCAGGGAAGCAGGTGGTTATATTCCCTGAAGGGCGTATTTCTGTGACCGGATCTTTAATGAAGATATATGATGGCCCAGGAATGATTGCAGAAAAAGCAGGGGCCGCTTTATTGCCAATTAAAATTGAGGGCACTCAATTCAGCCTTTTCTCGAAGATGGGTGGAAAATTAAAGTTAAAGCTGTTTCCAAAGATAAGGATGACCATTTCATCAATCCGCACCATAACTTTAGATAAGGATGAGTTATCTTCCAGTCGAGAAAGACGCCATATCATTGGCGATAAATTATACGATATAATGTCAGAGTCTATGTTCAGCGCCGGTGAAGTTAGTCAGACTTTATTTGAAGCCGTGCTGGGGTCACGACGTAAATTTGGCGGCAATCATTTGGTGGTGGGCGACACTAATAAAATCATGCTTACCTATAATAAGATAGTTATTGGTAGCTTTGCTTTAGGTGGCAGGATTGCTGAGCAAACAACTTCCGGTGAAAGAGTGGGAATATTGCTGCCAAACATGTGTGGCACTGTTGTTACCTTTTTTGCTATGATAGCTTATGGTCGCGTTCCCGCTTTATTGAACTTCTCCACAGGGATCAAAAATATGCTGGCTTGCTGCAAAGCAGCGACAATTAAAACTGTTTACACTTCGAAAGCTTTCCTTGATGCCGCAGACTTGCATCATTTAACTGATGCATTAAAAGAAGCAGGCATCAGTGTGATATACATGGAAGAGCTGCGCAAAACCATCAGCTGGAAAGATAAGCTATATGCCACATATAAGGCAATGTTTGCTCAATTGTATTATAACAAATATGCCCCTAATGCATCGGCAAGCTCAGCTGCGGTGGTTCTGTTTACTTCTGGTTCAGAGGGGACTCCTAAGGGGGTGGTGCTCAGCCATGAGAACATTATCTCTAACCTTAAGCAGGTTTTTTCCAGGGTTGATATCTCTGTTTCGGACCGATTGTTCAATGCGCTTCCGATGTTCCATTCCTTTGGTCTTACGGCAGGCACCATTATGCCGCTGCTGTCGGGTGTGTTTACCTTTTTATATCCATCTCCTTTGCATTACAGGATTATCCCTGAGATGATATATGCCAACAATTCAACCATTTTCTTTGGCACGGACACATTCTTAGCAGGCTATGCGAAATATGCCCATCCTTACGACTTCTTTAGTGTGCGTTACGTTTTTGCAGGGGCAGAGGCTCTGCGCGCTGAAACTCGCCGCATATGGATGGATAAATTCGGCATCAGGGTTTTTGAAGGTTATGGTGCCACTGAAGCTTCCCCTATCATTTCAATTAACACCCCTCTGCATTGCAAGCATGCCACTGCAGGAAGGATCCTGCCGGCGATATCTTGGAAATTAGAGGGCGTCCCTGGCATCTCCCAAGGAGGGAAGCTTTTAATCCATGGCCCTAATGTTATGTTAGGATATTTGCGTGCGGATAAGCCAGGTGTATTGCAGCCACCATCGCATATGATAGATGGCAAAATGCAAAATGGCTGGTATGACACTGGTGATATTGTTTCGATCGATGAAGAGCAATATATAGCAATCCAAGGGCGGGTTAAGCGGTTTGCTAAGATTGCCGGGGAGATGGTTTCTCTTCTTGCTATAGAAGAAGCCATCAACACTTTATGGCCTGAATTCAGCAATGCTGCCATCTCGATTGCTGATCCAAGAAAGGGGGAGGCTGTTATGGTGTTCAGCACCAATCCTCAAGCATCGCGGGAAGAGGTTTCAAATTTCTTCCATAAGAGCGGATATGCGGAAATATTTTGCCCTAGAAAGGTTATCTCCGTTTCAGAAATACCGGTCTTAGGAACTGGTAAAACAGATTATGTCACCCTTCAGCAATCGGTGTTAGAACTGGATGATGGGAAATAATGGTTGCTTGGAATAATGTCCTGCGTTATATCAACTTCCAGCTATAACGCAATAACAACAAAGCATTAAGCAGCATCATTAAAGCATATAGTTTAGTGAAATGTTTGCGCCATTTAGACATGCAATATTCACCTAAATAGGCCGTCAAAAACAAGCCTGGGATGGTGGCGATGGCAAAAGCTGTGGCAGATGCTATAGCTACACCCCAATTAAGACTTAAGGCTGCAATGCTGGTGAGTGATGCATAAAGGGCGCCGCAGGGAATGAAGCCCAATATTACCCCCGTTAAAAAGCTGCCGAATCCAGATGCTTGCAATTTAAGGTGCTTGACTGAGCGTTCCAGGATTTGCGCTAATCGTTTGAATAGGGGGATTTCAAGTCGCATCGGCATAATCTGAGATAGTCCTTCCCATAGGAAGAACAATGCTGTGGTTAGAAGTATGCAACTTGCGATGATATGATATCCTTCAGTCTGCATCACGCCATATGAAGCCATATAAAGCAAAGTTGTGAGCAGGCAATAGGTCACGCCCTTGCCTAAATAATATGGCATAAATATGGCCAGCTTTAGCTTCTTCATTTGTGTTAATTGGCTTGCAGGAAGGGGCATAAGCTTTAAGTTCAGCTGCATCAAAGCGAAAGGACCGCACATTCCGATGCAATGGGTTAAGCTTATCACCAGTCCAGTCATAAAGGCAGCTATCACAAGGCCAGAACCTTCAATACCGAGTAAATCAAGCATAGGAACCAGGGAGTGACCTGTGTGATGGCAGTGGCTCATTTGCTTTTCGGTGGTGTAAGTTGCACTATACCGCTTTTGCTGGGGATAAACAGCTGACTGTTAGCAACAATAGGTGCTGACGAGATGGAATCGCTAACTATCATAGCGCCCAAGTGATGACCATCATTATAATCAAAGCGGTGCAATGCCCCATCAGAGCTGGCTAATAAAATTTCTCCGCCGGCAATGATAGGCTGCTGCATCCATATTGCGGACTGCTTGCCCTTTTTATTTTTCGGAGCGAATGAAGAAAGAGCTGTTGACCATTTCACCTTGCCATTGTGGCGATCGAGTGCTGTTAAATTCTCCGCCTTTGTGGTGGTGAAAATCAAATCTCCAGCAATCCAGAATGGTTGGCCCGAATCTATGTCTTGCTTCCAAACAACATGTCCATCAGCTGGGTTTACCGCCATCATGCGGCCAGCTGGGTGATTGGCATATATGAGGCCATCAAATGACGTTACCTGAACTTGGTTAGCGCTGACGGTGAATAGACCAGCTGTTTCTTCATATGCTTCATAAAAGAGTGAATCCCATGCCAGCTCACCACTATTGATGTGAATCCCATGCAGAGCATTGCCAGTTTGCGCCGACACAACCACATCTTTATAGACAGCCATAACTGGGGGGTCTAGCGGGGTTATTTCGGATCCTTTAACGCCCCAGTAAGACCATGCTAGATCGCCTTTCTCTGCATCCAAGGCAAAAACATTGTTATTGGCTGCTTGAACCAGGATCTTGCCATTGGCATAAACAGGGACGCCACGCACCATGGTGGAGAGCTCTTTGTGCCAAACGGTTTTTCCAGAAGCTGAATCAATGGCCATCAAGCCTTTGAATCCAGCGCTTACGAAAAGCTTGCCTTCATGATGCAATATCCCCCCGAACACCATTTTCTTTCGATCCAACAACTTTGTTAAGGCTGGATTCTTCAGCAAATCATTATTTTGCCAAACAGTTTTTCCTGCGGACAGGTCAATGGCCTGTATCCACCCAGAATTATCCACCATAAACATGGTGTTATTAGCAATAACTGGGATGGTTACATTGGAATATCTTGATGTTGATAATTTAAATTCTCTGACCTTCTTTAGTGCTTCTGTGGAAAGCTCTAGATTCTTGCCCATTGCCTCTGATGGATATTTACTGGCAGACCAGGAAGTTGGGGCGGCGCCTGGAATTAAATACTGTTTAGTTGTTATAGATGCATCTGGAATGACGTTCGGTGCCGCGGCATAGGCAGAAATCCTATCCCCCTTTAATGGCTCTTTCTTTGCTCCCATATCACTGCAACTGCAGAGGAATAATGACGCTATTATCAGTGTGTGTTTCAGATGGTTCATGATATGCATATGCTTTAATTAGTGTTATATCCTATATCGGTACCACATATCTTAGATCTTTTCAAGTGAGGGTTTTTAACAGATGGAGATAATTGTTTACAATAACTTCAAAATTTTGCATACTCCGAGGATCTTAATGTTAATTTTATATGGAACAGTATGACCAAGCAAAAGAAGCGTAAGATAATAGGATCTGCTATTGTAGGGAATATTGTAGAATACTATGATTTCGGAATATACGCTGTTTATGCCAGCACAATAGGCAAGCTTTTCTTTGCTTCATCAGACCCTTTTATCCAAGCGCTAGCGGCCTTAAGCGTCTTTGCTATGGGTTTTTTAATGCGCCCAATCGGCGGTATGGTTTTTGGCCACATCGGAGATATATTTGGCAGAAAAACCGCCTTGACTATATCGATTCTTGGCATGGCATTATCATCTATTATGATCGGGTTTTTGCCTGGATATGAATCAATCGGGGTGATGGCCCCTATATTGCTTGTTGTTATAAGATTGTTCCAAGGCTTATGCATTGGTGGAGAAGGGGCTGGTTCAGCCATTTTCATAATGGAGCATCTGGAAGGGTATAAACCTGGTTTGATGGGAAGCATTGTGATGGCCTCCAATATGGTGGGAACACTCTTTGCCAACTTTATGGGAATCATGATCCTGCAAGTTATGGGTGACACAGACTTAAACTGGCGTATAGGGTTTTTATTGGGCGGGCTGATGGGCAGCGTGGGTCTTTACATGCGCACCCATTTAACAGAAACTCCTTTGTTCACCGAAGCCAAAAAGAATAATGAAATTGTTAAATTCCCGCTATTGGCAGTTATCCGCAACAGCGGTTTGCGCCTGTTATTAGTTGGTTCTTTGGGCGGAATGACTGCATCTGTTGCTTATATGATACGTGGATATTTCAACATATTTTTCTATGATGTTTTACATTATACCAAAGATCAGGCGATGTATTTCACCTCGTTCTCTTTGGCAACTATGATCTTAACCCTGCCACTTTTTGGGATTATAGCGGATAGGGTTGGATATAGAAAGTTTTTATACAAGATAAGTTATCTGATCATTCTTTCTGTTGTCCCGCTGTTTATGATGCTTACTAATGATGCTCATAATTTGATTTATGTTGTGACTGCCTTGTTCTTATATGGTGTGTTGGCCGCTGCTGTTTGTGCCCCTGCATATCCATATGCTATAAGCGCCTTCCCGCCTGAATATCGCTATTCCGGGGTTGGCTTCAGCTGGAATGTTGGAATTGCTTTATTTGGTGGAACCACTGCCCCTATAGCCCATATAATGTGCAAATATGCCGGCCCAATAGCGCCATCTTTTTATATAATATTCATGGTGCTGTCCTTTATTTTCGTCACCGTGCTAACCAGAAGAGATAAGCATTGAAGGATTAGGCTTTATGAATAAACCGATTAAAAAAGCAATATTTCCTGTGGGCGGCCTGGGCACAAGATTTTTGCCCGCCACAAAATCTATGCCTAAAGAGATGATGCCTATTGCAAGTAAGCCCCTTATTCAGCATGCATTCGAAGAAGCTAAAAACGCCGGTATAGAGCAATTCATCTTCATCACCGGGCGCAATAAGAACGCCATAAACAACCACTTCGATCACATGTTTGAGTTAGAGCAAACATTAAGCAGCCTAGAAAAAGCCGAGGCGCTTAGGCAAACCTGCGATTGGCTGCCTGAAGCTGGCAACGTTATGTTCATACGCCAACAAAAACCATTGGGATTAGGCCATGCAGTTTGGTGCGCGCGCCACCTGATTGGAGATGAGCCGTTTGCTGTGCTTCTTGCTGATGAATTATTTATGCTCAATAATGGACGCGGTATGTTGGGAGAGATGATGGATTTATACCAACAAAAACCAGGGAACATCATAGCAGTGGCAGACGTTGAGCCTCACCTAACAAACCGTTATGGCATTGTTGACATCGAGCAAGATGATGGCCGTGTGATGAAGGTGAAGGGAATGGTGGAAAAACCAAAACAAGGGATGGCGCCATCTAATGTTTCCATCACTGGAAGATATATATTGCACCCCGACATATTCGCCATTCTTGAAGATAGAAAAGTTGGCGCTGGCGGGGAAATTCAGCTCACTGATGCCATGTGCAACCTTTTGCAAACGCAAGATTTTTATGGTTTACGTTTGGATGGAAAAAGGCTAGACTGCGGTAATCACTTAGGTTATTTGGAAGCTAATATAGAATTTGCTCTGGCTGATGATAATCTTCATGATGGTGTTATAGATATTATCAAAGCAATTGCAGCCAGGTCTTAAATGAAGCTAATTATTATCGATGGATATGGTTTTGTTTTCAGAGCCTTTCACTCTCTGCCACCATTAACCAGAGGGGATGGAGCCCCTATAGGAGCAGTTTACGGGTTCACCAACATGTTGTTTAAGTTTATTGACCAGCATAGCGCCGACTATATCGTGATCGCTCTTGATGCTGGTAAAAAAACTTTCCGCAGCGATATATACCCTGAATATAAAGCCCATCGCCCACCGGCACCAGTTGAGCTTGTTTCTCAATTCCCCATTATAAGGGAAGCGATAACTGCATTTGGCATTAAGACTTTGGAAAAAGAAGGGTTGGAGGCGGATGATCTGATTGCTTCATATGCCCATTATGGCCTCAGCAAAGGACTTGATGTAGTGGTGGTTTCTGGCGATAAAGACTTGATGCAGATAATCAAACCCGGCATCAGCCTTTACGACCCCATGCGCAATAAGGTGATTGGGGCGCAAGAAGTTAAAGATAAATTCGAGGTGGAGCCAAACCAGGTTTTGGACTATCTTTCCTTGCTAGGGGATTCTTCAGATAATATACCCGGCGTTTCTGGAATAGGCGCGAAGACAGCGAGCCTGTTGTTAAATGAATATGGATCGTTAAGTAATATATATGATAACATAGAAAAGGTCTCCCCTGCTAGAAGGCAGCAACTGCTTAGGGATGGACATGACAGCGCCCTTCTTTCGCAGCAATTGGTTGCATTGAAATATGACATAGAGCCAGAACATTCCTTAGAAGAGCTTTCCACGCCAGAGTTTCATGATGGCAAGCTTTTAGAGTTTTTAAATAAACAGGGCTTTAAGAACCTAGCTGCGAAAATAACAAAGAATATTCCTGCTCCTCAAGCTGTTGAAAGGGATAAAAAGCCAAATGTAATTCTTTCTTCGATTGACGAGATAGAGGCTTTGAAAGGCAAGATAGTCAGGGCAAGCCTGGTTGCGATTTTTTATAACGATAAAGAGCTTTGCCTGGAAGTGGAAGATCAGCAATATAAAATAGCATTAAGCAGCGGCGCCTCTAGCCTTTTCTTGCAAGAAACAGGGGTGAATCTGCAACAATGTTTTAAAAAATTATCAGATGTGATAGCCGACAGTGGCGTCCGCAAGGTGTGCTTTGATTCTAAATCTTTTTATAAACAGATGTTTTCTATGGAAATCGAAGCGGCAAATGTGGAAGATATCTCCACCATGGCATATTGCCTGGAAACAGGGCGCGGCGACTATAGCCTTGCAGCCGTGCTGGATTTCGCCTGCGGCCATGATTTGCCCGAAGATGCAAGCAGCATGCTGATGGCATATAATGCCCTACAGGGGCGGATTGTTGAGGATAGGTTATCTAGCTTATATAACTCGGTGGATAAACCTTTAAATTTGATCTTAGCAAAGATGGAGATGCATGGGGTTAAGGTTGACACAGTTTATCTCGCTGATTTAAGCAAGCAGTTCCAAGTTAAACTTGATGAGCTGAGCAAGGAAGTTTATCACGAAGCTGGCTGTGAATTTAATATCGCATCACCTAAACAAGTTGGCGAGATTTTATTTGAGAAGATGATGCTGCCCGGTGGAAAGCGCAGTAAAGCAGGAAGTTTTTCTACAGGGGTTGACACGCTAGAAGATTTGGAAACGGCTGGTTTTACCATCGCCAGCAAAATATTGGAATGGCGGCAATTCGCTAAGTTGATCAGCACCTATACAGAATCATTGCCTAAGTTTGTGAGTACTAAAACCGGCAGGGTTCACACTTCTTTTAATGCAACCTTGACCTCTACTGGCCGGCTGTCATCGCAAAATCCAAACTTGCAAAACATACCGATCCGTTCAGTTGAAGGCAATAAGATACGAGGCGCTTTTGTTGCAAGCTCGGGCAGCATTTTAGTTTCAGCGGATTATTCCCAGATAGAGCTAAGGCTGCTGGCTCATATGGCTGATGTTCCTGCCTTGAAGGATGCTTTTTCTAATGGAAAAGATATCCACGCCATTACGGCAAGTCAAATATTCGGTGTGCCGCTTGAGCAGGTGGATGCCACTTTAAGGCGCAAGGCGAAAGCTATCAATTTTGGTATCGTATATGGGCTTAGCGCCTTTGGCCTTGCTAAAGGTATTGGTGTGAGCAGAGAAGCTGCGAAGGAGTATATAGAATCATATTTTAATAAATACCCAGGGATTAAGCAGTATATAGACGAAACCATTTCTTTTGCCAAGCAGCATGGATATGTTAACACAATATTTGGCAGAAAATGTCTTGTTCCTAATATTAATAATTCTAATTTCAATGTCAGAAACTTTGCTGAAAGAGCCGCAATAAATGCGCCGCTCCAAGGTTCGAATGCAGATATCATCAAAAAAGCTATGGCTAGGCTTGGTGTCGAGCTACAGAAATATCTGATTTTACAAATCCATGATGAATTGTTATTTGAAATACCGCTGGAGATGGAAGAAGAAATGGTGAAAAAGATAAAGCGGGTTATGGAAGAAGCCGCTTCAATTTCAGTGCCATTGGTTGTGGAAGTTAGAACGGGCAGATCTTGGGCAGAAGCTCATTAGAACTGGTGCTCCATAACCGATTAACCTCGAACCGCTTAAATGAACTTATACAAGCGGTTGACCATATAGGCAAGGTTTTTGAAGCCCAACCAACGCTTAATGGCAAGACCTTTGAATGGCAGCCGCTATTAAATGTGGCTTAAAAAGCGCGTGTGGTAACCATCGCACTCGCGCAATGTGAACGCCATCAAATCCGCTCTATCCAGATTGAAGCTGGTGTGGAGGGATTAATGAATGCCGTTCATAATATTAGCCATCACCACGGAAAATATTAACATTAACGTACCCAATATTATGTAAAATATGCTAGTGATATTGTTAGTTTCTAGATTCCCATTAGCAAATTGCTTTTTAAGTTCAGTCACAACCCTATCAAATGCTGGTTGGTTTTGCCTGCTTTTATTCTTAATTTGGGCAACACCCATCCACGACTGGACAGATACTTGTATATCGAGATTTTCAGCTGGAATATGAATCAAGGACAATTCTTCTTTATGTGTCATGTTTAATTCTTTAAATGCCGAAATTAGAGCCGTTCTGAAAGATTTGTCGACTATACCAAAAGCAATGTAACCTTTCATTTGAAGCCATGTAAATATAAGAAAAACAACGTATATTAATGGTAGTAGCCATTGCATAATAGCAAATTCCCCAGAATGCTTGGATACCACCTATTGAAAGTATATTGATTATGTTTGGAGAGAAGCAAAGTATCATTATTGCAAATGTCCATTTAGATGAAAGTAATATGGGTTTTTTTCTTAGTAAGACAGTAAATCCAATAACTAAGAAATAAGCCGATATAACTATAAAAATCACAGGAGAAACTTTATCCATCATAAATCTGTCAGAATAGTCATCATTATATCTTCCAGCGTTTTTTAAATCTTGGTTAGCTTTTTCATTATCACCCAGAGCTTTATATGCAAGGCTACGTTCAGCATGGGCATATTCATTTTTAGGTTCAATCTTAATTGCTTCTGTACACTCTTTTACAGCATCCTGCCATTGCTGTAGCTCCACAAAATTATGGCAGCGATAATTTATAATGTAAATACTTGTAGGATTAAGTTCTTTTGCCTTTTCGAAATAATTATTAGATTCCGCATAATGTCCAGGTCGTGAAGTAACAAATCCTAGCCTTTCGTATGGTTCATATGATTGCGGTTGAAGTTTAGCCCATTGATTATATTTTACCTCAGCTTGTGCCCAATCCTTCTTGCATGAATAAAAGAAACAATTAAAGATTGCTGCCTGGGTAAGGATGTGGTTACAGGTGCAATTGCGCAGTGCTTTATCACCAAAAACGGACTGGTTTATGACATTGGAGCATCTACTGGCAATGTCGGAAGAGCTGGAGCCGCCGCAGATTGGCTTGGGTATTTCAACCCTGACGGACTCGAGCTGAGTCAGTCCTTTATGGTGGAGCCAAGCGGGGTCGAACCGCTGACCTCTTGCATGCCATGCAAGCGCTCTACCAACTGAGCTATGGCCCCATGGGTGGATAAAATACATCTCAACTCGTTTTAAATCAAGCTCTTTGATAAAATATTTGCTTAATTGGTGGCGCTGATATCAAGATTATGCCTTCTTTCTTCAAAAAATCCCATCGCTTTTGTCATAAAATTTTAACAAAATATGAAGAATGTTCAAAAAATGCTTGTATAGCAATTTTTGCCCTGCTATCCTTAAAAGCAAGTGGATGGCTTCGGGTGATTTTTCTGAAGCTTATGACGTTAAAAATATTCTAGGAGTAATTAAAATGAATAACTCGCGCTCTTTCTTTCGCACGCACCTTGCAACAATTGTTATGTGCATTATGATGCTATACAGCACCATGTTGCCAGCAACAGCTTCTGCTGCTAATACAATTACTAGCGTTATGTGTGTTGCCACTAACCAGCTTACTGGACCTATTGGTCGTGTTATTGCAGTGGTGGTTATTGCTTCTTTGGCGATATCTCTATTTTTAGGTAAGGTTTCTTGGGGCTTGGCTATTGCAACCATGGTTGGTATGGGAGTTTTATTTGGAGCTCCGGCGTTAGTTAATCTGCTATCTGCAGGAAATGCTGCTATTTGTTAGTCCTTCAAGAAGAGAGCGAAGAGGATATCTTCTTCGCTCTCTTTTGATATAAAGAATTTGCAGCATTACTAATCCCCTTTCTTCCACCTAAAAATTACCAACAAACTGAGCCAGTGTTTTTATGAGCGAATTCAAACATATAGATAAGCAGCAAAGCTGGGCCGCTCGCTCGTCGCATGAAACATCCTTGGACCTATCCCAGATAAACCTTCTTGCTTCAAAGCTGCTTTCATTCCTGCGCGTTATGTTGGAAGAGATAGAGAAGTTAGGGTTCAGCAATCAAGAATATCTTGAGAAGGCGGAGCTATTCATCCGCTCTGTTTTGCTGACCTATCCAAAAGAAGATTTTAAAGAGTTGCTAACTGTTATGCTGGGCATATATCCTAAATTTTATCAAACTAAATTCTATATGGGGTTGGTTGCCTTAAGGAAAGTTTGCTCGTTGGAATTCAATCAGAAATTCCCTGGGCTGGAGAACATTCCGCAAGGGTTGCTGCCAGAATTGCAAGAAGGCATGGAACTTGATCACAACACTATATTTTTCATCACCCATTTGATGCTGAACATCAGCCAATCTATTAATGAACTTCAAAACAAGCCAGAAGCAAAAAGCTTGTCAACAAGGGAGCTTAGAGAAGCTGTAACCGATGAATTTCCACATGTTATGGCCCGCACATTAACCTGGATGAAGACTCGGCATGCTTAGCTAAATGCAGTTATTTCACGATATTGCTTTCCACCAGTTCGGTTAGGCTTGTGATATATTGCGAGACCTTATCGAAAGAAGTGGCCATGCTTTGCTTGTCTGAACTTTGTGTTTGGCTGGTGTGTTGGGTGGCCTCTAGCTTCTGCTGCAAAGTTACGATCTCATCCTGCATAATCATAGCTGTGAGGAAAAGAGCGCGCAGATCGGTTATGCCGCCTTTATAGGCATTTGTTATTTCGGCTGCGCGGGTTTCAAGTGCTTGGGCTATCGCCTGTGCCTTTTGTGCATCATTGCAATGCAAGGAGAATTTAGATCCACGAAAATTAACTTCTATAACGCTCATTTATTTTTAACCATGTTTTTTAATTCGTTTATCGACATATCTATGCTGCTGACGGCAAGTGAATCAAGCATATCCAGTTGCCCGAGTTCTTCCTTAACGGTGATTGTTTTATTAGGGGCAGTCGATGATGTTAATTTCTGTTGCAAAGAGAAATTCTCAGTTTTTAGGGCGCTGTTTTCTTGCCTCAATGCTTTAAGTTCATACACCAACTTGCTTATTGCAGCTTCCAAACCATGCAACGATGCTTTTAAATTAAGCTTAGATTGATCTAATTCCACCATATTCCCTTGATTTATACCTGTTGCCAGATTAAGCCATAATATGCTACTATTTTCAATAGATTTATTAAGGTGAGAAATGTTTGATATATCTTTTTCGGAACTATGTTTGGTGTTGATTGTGGCGTTGGCCTTGTTTGGCCCCCATGATATCTTGGTTGCCGCTAAGAACTCTGCTTATTATCTGAAGAAGATAAAAAAATGGTATGAGGGATATCGTAATTATCTATATAAAGAATTGGATCTTTACAGTCAGAAAAACGTGGTCCGATATATTACTGACCAAGATGGCGTTATGCGGGAAATTTATGATCTGTCTTCAATGCAACCAAGCATTAAGCCTGAAAAGCCAGAGAAGAAACATGACTAACAAACTTGCTAAAACTTCAATAGATGTGCATATCAAGGAGCTGCGGCGCCGGCTTGTGGTGGCGGTGATTGCTTATATCGCTGGCACTTGCCTGTGCTTTCATTATGCCGCCGCGATTAATGATTTTCTTCTGGCGCCCCTGGTTGAAGTGATGGGTGCAGATGGCCTTGGCAGAAAGTTGATATTCACTGGTTTGGCAGAAGGGTTTTTTAACCATATGAATATTGCCATGTATTGCGGATTTATTATAGCCTTCCCCGTCATTGCTTGGCAGATTTATTTCTTCGTTGCCCCTGGGTTATACCGAAGTGAAAAGAAAATATTGGCCCCATTTTTGTTGGCAGCACCTGCTTTGTTCATCGCTGGCGGCAGCTTGGCATATTGGTATCTTATGCCGATTGCATGGAGCTTCTTTATTAGCTTTGAGCAATCAGGCGCTGTTCCGATTGTTTTAGAGGCGCGAATAAGTGAATATCTTGACATTGTGCTGGAGCTTATTGTGGGGTTTGGCTTGGCGTTTCAGCTGCCACTCATTATGGTGGCTTTGGTGAAGCTAGGGGTGGTGAGTGCCAAAAGTTTAGCTAAGCAACGGCGCTATGCTGTTGTTGTTATATTTATCATTGCAGCAGTGATGACGCCACCGGATGTTATAAGCCAAATATCTTTAGCCTTACCTTTGTTGTTGCTATATGAAATTTCATTGTTAATATGTCATAGAATTGAAAGAAAAGGGAATAGCCATGCTAGATATAAAGATAATCCGTGAAAATCCAGAAATTCTTGATGCTGCGCTGATCAAGCGTGGGGCCAAGGCAATTGCTCAAGAGCTGGCTGCAATGGATAATAGTTTGCGCATCTTACAGCAGAAGTTGCAGGACCTTAACACGCAACGTAATGAAGTTGCCCGCAGCATTGGGCAGTGCAAACAGCATAAAACAGATGATAGCGAATTTCTCAAGCAAGCAGCGGAAATTAAAGTGCTTATCCCGGCCTTGGAAGAAGAGATTGCTAAGGCAACTTTGGAACTGCAAAACATTCTGGATAACATTCCTAATATTCCAGCAGAAGAGGTGCCGGTGGGCGCGGATGAAGCTGGCAACCATGAGGTGCGCCGTGTTGGTGCCATACCAAAATTTGACTTCCAGCCGAAGGAGCATTTTGATTTGGGCGAGGCAATGGGCACTATGGATTTTGCCGCAGCTGCTAATATGTCTGGTGCTAGGTTTGTTTTATTATATAAAGACCTTGCCAGGATGGAGCGCGCCTTGGCTAGCTTTATGCTTGATATGCATACTCAAGAGTTTGGCTATACAGAAGTTTCCCCACCTTTATTAGTGCGTGATTCTGCCATGTATGGCGTGGGGCAATTACCAAAATTCGAAGAGGAATCTTTCAAGGTGGATGATAAGTTCAGGCTTATTCCAACTGCAGAAGTTTCCCTAACCAATATAGTTGCAGATAAATTATTAACTGAAGAAGAATTGCCCTTGAGATTCACGGCATATACCCCATGTTTTCGCTCTGAAGCAGGAAGCGCTGGGCGAGACACTCGCGGCATGATCCGCCAACATCAATTTTCCAAAGTGGAATTGGTTAGCATTGTGCGCCCGCAAGATTCAAAGCAAGAACATGAGCGGATGCTTTCTGCCGCTGAAGAGGTGTTGAAAAGATTGGAGTTGCCATATAGGGTGATGCTGCTGTGCAGTGGTGATATGGGTTTTTGCTCAACCAAGACGTATGATTTAGAAGTTTGGTTGCCAGGGCAAGATAAATATCGTGAGATCTCAAGCTGCTCGAATTGTGGTGATTTCCAAAGCCGTCGCATGAAGGGCAGGTATAAAGAGTTGGCCACTGGCCGGAATATATTCCTGCACACATTGAATGGCTCCGCTTTGGCTGTGGGAAGAACCATGGTTGCGATTTTGGAAAATTATCAAAACGCGGATGGTTCGATCTCTGTGCCAGAGGCGCTGCAGCCATATATGGGTGGAACTGCGAAGATAGGAGTGAAAAAATGAAGCAAGAATTTGTTGCCACAAGCGTTCAATATGCATCCTTAACCCGACGCCTTATAGCCGCCATAGTTGACCTTGTGGTGGTGATGTTGGTGGTTGTGCCATTGACCAACTGGACGGTGAGCTTTATTTCCAATGGCGGTGATTTGCCGGCTTTAATGATGGATTATTTTGAAAGGCACGCAAGTGCAGATATCAGTGTCAGCGATATGGTGCATTATCTGGAGAGCCATAATGCCATTATACCATACATACTCTCCCAGGTTATATCATTGCTTATGGTGATGGCTTATTGTGTTGCATTCTGGTGTTGGCAGGGAGCAACTTTGGGGAAGATGTTGTTGCGTATTAAGGTGATCGACATGAAAAGTGGCGGGGCGTTAACTTTACGCCAAGCAATTGCAAGGGTGTTTGGTTATGTGTTGTCGTCAGTGATATTATGTTTAGGGTTTGTCATGATAAATTTCCGTAAGGATTGCAGGGGGCTTCATGATATGGTTGCTGGCACCGCCGTTATAGTGCAACCATTAAACTAGTTGGATTCGACATGGTTGATAAGAAAAACAAATTAACTGAGTTGGAAGTCAGAATAAAAGCTGCTAGATCTAAGTTCGATTTTCAGCCTAAAAAGCCTATGTATAGTGGCAATGTTGGCTTGCATTTGGTTGGTGATTTGGTGGGTGGATTGGCAGTTGGTGCGATATTAGGATATAACTTAGATGGCTTGATGAATACTAAGCCTTTATTTATGTTTATATTAGTGGTATTAGGTATATGTGGGGGGTTTTACAACTTCTACAAATATGAAATGAACCCAAGAAGCAGGAAGCTTGACGAATGAGCAATCCACTTGAGCAATTTAAAATAATAAACTTACTCCCTCTGAAGGTTGATGGAATTGATCTTTCCTTCACTAATGCGTCATTATCTTTATCACTCAGCGCTTTATGTGCGATAGTATATATGCTTTTGGCGACGCGGGGGCAATCGGTGATACCAGGGCGCTTGCAATCATCGATAGAGGTGATGTATATGCAGATAGAATCTACGCTGCAAGGAGTTGTTGGGAATAATCATGCTAAATATATGCCGTTTATTTTTAGCGTATTTATTTTTGTTCTTATGTGCAATTTGTTAGGGATGCTGCCATATAGCTTCAGTGCAACCAGCCATATTGCCGTGACATTTGCTATGGCTGCCATTGTTTTTGTAACCATAAACATAATAGGATTTTGGAACCATGGAGTGAGATATTTCTCGGTGTTGCTGCCTGGCGGTATTCCTATTGCTATGGTGCCATTAATGTTTTTAATTGAGCTGTGCGCTTATCTGTCCAGGCCCTTCAGCCTGTCATTGCGATTGGCAGCCAATATGGTCGCAGGCCATATCATGATAAAAATTCTCGCGATGTTTATTATAATGTCTGGTGCAGCTTCACTTTTTCTAAGCGCTGCTCCATTTGTGTTGTTGACAATTATCATAGGATTTGAAATATTTATTGCATTGCTACAGGCCTATATCTTCACGATATTAGCTTGCGTTTATCTTAGCGATGCTGTTAATTTGCATTAGACATTAATATATAGGAGTTAACCATGATTGAAGGCAATATACAACTGGCTGTAAAATATTTCAGTGCAGGAATTTCCACCTTCGCTATGCTGGGTGCAGCTTTGGCTATAAGTAATATATTCACTGCTTTGCTTAATGGTATAGCTCGCAACCCTTCAGCTGAAGCGAGCCTGCTTAAAAGCGCCTTTATTGGTGCCGGATTGGCAGAAGCTATGGGCTTGTTCTCCTTCTTGATCGCAATATTGCTGCTTTTCGTAGCTTAGGCTATCTGCAGGCTGATCAGATAACATCCATAAACAGTTGCGCTAGCGAATATGGCAGCAAGAATGTCGTCAAGCATTACAGCTAAGGAGTATCTATGCAGCTTATCAATTGCGCCTATCAGCGATGGCTTCGTTATATCATAATATCTGAAGGCAATGAAGCTTATGATGAAGTTGAAGTTTGTTAACGACAGCCGGTGCCATTCTGACGTTCTCAGCTCCAGGTAAGAAAGCCAGTGATCTGCTATGGCCAGGGTTAAAAGCTGCCCGGCTAATTCATCAATAACGATAGAGCTGTGGTCATAGGCCCTTGTTTCTTGTTGAAAGAGGTGTATTGCATACCAGCCTATAATCGCTAACGATATGCTGATAGTGTAAAGGAAAGACACTAAATCTTGGTGAGTGCAATAGTAGTGGGTTGCCCAATAATAAATTGGATACGCAGTGAGAGAGCCGAAAGTGCCGCTTGCAAAGGGAATGCGCCCTATATAAAGGCAAGTCACAACTAGCATATACCAGGAGCATGGTGCTTTGATATGCATATTTTTGGCGTTGGTTTTTATAAATGGATCGTTGGAATATTTGCTCATCTAGTTATGCCTTAAAAAAGTCTTTGTTTAAGTTTAACATCATGGCAGATCGTGGCAAGATATATTTCACAGTTCGGCGCTATGGGTGTGATGATTGTCAGCAGCATCTCCGTATCCGAAATAAGCCAGCGCATCTGCCTTGCATTGATTTATATCCCCATAGCAATTTGCCATTGTGGAGATTGGGCTGTTATCCCAATAAAATTGCTGCACCTCTTTTGGGTCATATCCTTGAATGAAAATATCGTAAAATGGGCCGGCTGTAGACAGCACATAAAGAAGAGATTCTGCCACCCCATGGCCATTGGAAATAGCGGGGGCGGTTTCTTCTAGGGCGCTCCATCCTGGGATTACATGCATTATATCTAGGTTATGGGATAACTTAACCCAAGAGTTTGGTAAGCTCAAAGAAGCCAGCCAGCCAAGAGTGATCTCGGTCGACACTTCTTTAACAGAATCAAGGAATGTGTGCCGATGTTCTTCTTCATCATGAGAATCTTCGCCGAATTCTAAAGCCTTATGGATATAGTGATCAGGGATTTCGGTTATAAGTTTCTGTCCCTTATCAAATTTATGATTGGGATGGTGATAGCCCAGCCACTCAGCTGATGAAATCAGGCCTCTGGCCAGGGTTGAGGTTGCAAGGGAGGATGTGGCTGCGATTTTATGGCACACGGGCAGATCTATTAGCACCATAATAGAAACAGCCACCGCCTGCATGAAAATGCCTTTGGCGGAGTATGGGTTTGACCCAGGGATGCAGTGGAAGCAGAACACAGCAGTTACTATATTTGATATATTGCCATATCATTCTCATTTAATTGCAGCTTCGTCAAGTGGAATTCTTTATTTTATAGTGCTTTGGAGGGATTGTTTTGCCCTTAAAGCAAAGCACGCCATCTTATCTGTGGGATTTATATGTTCACTTGGTGCAGCGTTGGATCAAAGTTATTAATTCGCTATGGATAAAAGGATGAGCCTTTGGTGTGGATGATGCTTTTGAAAGTGGTGCCCAGAATTGGAATCGAACCAACGACACAAGGATTTTCAATCCTTTGCTCTACCCCTGAGCTATCTGGGCATAACTGTTGTAAAGTGCCACTTCAAAGAAGTGGTGACCCCTGCGGGACTTGAACCCGCGTTGCCACCGTGAAAGGGTGGAGTCCTAACCGCTAGACGAAGGGGTCTTAGCGCGACCCAATATATACAGCTAAAGGCCACATCTTGCAAGCAAAAATTTATCCCTTTAGATAAATTTTTAATGATCGACTTTAGGTGGTTATAGAGTTTTTTAACTTTAAGCATAATTCATAGAGCTGTTTTTTGGGGATGGAGAAACTTTTTGATAATTCCTGTGCCGTGTCTTTTATGCTGTGAGACTCTAGCATTTGCAGGGCCAGAGATTCCAGTTGTTCTGGTGTTTGTTTATCGGTAATCCCTGCATCCAGCACCACGACGATTTCTCCCTTAAGATGGGTGTGTGCAGAGGCCCAAGCAAGGGCGCCAGCAACATCGCCGCGATATACTTCTTCATGCAATTTGGTGATTTCTCGGGCGATGGCCATTTTGCGTTGCGGCATCACGCTTGCCATAAACTCCAGCAATGAAGACAGGCGTTTAGGGCTTTCAAAAAACACCGTGGTATAGGGTAGGGGCGTGATTTCTTCGACAGCCTTTTGCCGAGCTGCTTCCTTCTCGGGCATAAAGCCGTAAAAGATAAATCTATCACTAGGCAGGGCCGATAAAGCTATGGCGGAAAGGGTAGCTGAAGGACCAGGGATGACTGAAACTTCCACGCCAGCTGCGACTGCATCGGCTATCAGTTTATATCCAGGGTCTGCTATCAGCGGCATGCCAGCATCAGAAACCAATGCCGCAGATTTTCCTGCCTGCAGTTGGGATATGAATTTATCTCTTTGGGCAGAATCAGAATGGTCGTTATATATAAATAATTTGCTCTTGATGCCATAGTGTTTCAGCAGTATAGCGGTTTTTCTGGTGTCTTCACATATAATGAAATCTACGCTTTGCAGGGTCTCGATGGCCCTTATGGTTATATCGCCTAAATTGCCTATGGGAGTGGCGGTTATATATATCGTGCCAGGTTTTGTTGCAAATCTGCCTTTTTGCAGTATTATGGATGGTGATATAGATTTACATGGTTGCATATGAAATACATACTAATGGGTTTAATGTTGTTGTTAAGCAGTGGTTGCAGCACCGTGACGCACGATAATCTTGTCCATTCAAGCAAGAAAGGGGTTAATATAGCCCTTATGGTTCCGATGTCTGGGGCGAGCAGCGCTTTGGGTAACAGCATAGCGCAAGCGGCGAAAATGGCAACCCAAGACGCATCAGAAATTCAAGTTAATTTAGAGGTTATTGACACCGGCAGTAACCAAGAAATAGATCAAGCTGCATTGAGCATGGTCAAGGCGGGTAAGTTCAGTGCTGTGATTGGGCCACTTTTTGCTGCGCACACCAAGGCGGTGGAGCAGGTTATGCTTAAAAGCACTCCTGTTATCAGCTTTTCTAATGATGAAAGCTTGGCAGGAAAAACTAATTTATATCTTGCAGGGTTTTTGCCCCAGCAACAGATAGAAAGGGTGACCCAATACAGCGCGGCGCATGGATATAAAAACATATACGCGCTGCTTCCGCGCAATCGTTATGGCGAGGCGGTGGCAAGGGCTTTGGAAGGTGGTTTCAAAGAAGGGGTATATGATCTTAAGTTAATTGCATATTATGAAGATGCGCAAACCATGAGGTTATCAGCCCAGCAAATTATAGATGCAACCATGCCTAAGGTTCTGGAGCTTGCTGAGATGACAGATGAGCTGCATGAAAAAAGCGCCGTTCTGATTCCAGAAGGTGGCGCTCGTTTGGCTGAGATAATGCATTACATACATCAGAATAAAGGTGATGATGCGGTTGATGTTAAGTTTCTAGGGGCTAGTGGATGGCGAGAGCAGGATATAGCGGCATTGCCAGGTTTGGGCCGTGCTTGGGTGGCCGCCCCGCCGCAGGCATCATTGGATGAATTCAAAAAGAGATATAAATCGACCTTTAATCAAGAGCCGTTTGATCTCGCTGTTTTGGGTTACGATATAACCAAATTGGTGATGACCCTGCTTCAATATCCAGGGGATATAAATGCAGAGCTGAAAAGGCCTGAGGGGTTCACCGGGTTTGCTGGCACCTTCAAATTCACCGAGAGTGGATCCAACAAAAGAAACCTTGGGATTTCAGAAGTTCGCGAGCAAAAGTTTGTGGAAGTGAGCCCTTCGGAAGAGCAGTTTTAATTATCCGCCAATCCCCACAGGTGAGGCGGCGTTGGATCGTTGCAGGTCGCTGTTGGTGAAGCGCTTGCTTATGGAATCCAAGTTTGAATAGCTGACCTTCGAGCGGTCCTGCTTGTTGTTGGCGATAGAGGTGACGCTTGTGTGCTCGCTCATGCCGTGGATCATAATATGCCTGCCTAACTGCGCCATTAGGATGTTGAGGTTAAGCTTTATTTGGTCTTTCGGATTTTTGAGGAATGATTTGCTTTTTGCGATCATGCCGCGGTGGGAAAGTTTGTTGTCCAGGCTGCTGCCATCTGTTTGTTCAGCGCTTGCATCATGGCGCCAGTGCAGCATTTCGCCGCATTCTTCTATGAAAGAAGTGACCGAGCCAAGTTGTTGGAATATCTGATCCGGCGTGATGAATTCCGCTTCAATTTCAGCCAGAGATTTGCCAGTCAGATGCGCAAGCATGGCGGCGGCTTTTTCTGCATAAGTCTCTAGTGCTTTTGTTATAGATAAACTCATCTTGCTCCTCCGTTAATCCAAATATTGCGCCAATTAATGTGTATAAAGGCCGTACGAATACAGTATATTAAGAAATTATTATATCACAATTTAACTGATTGTTCAATAGCTAATATTAGATTTTTGCTGGATGGTAAGGTTAAGTGTTCTGGATTGGGGCGCGAACCTAGCGTGCCTCATCGCAGGGCCAAGCCCGCTTGGCTTGCCGAGGTTTTAAGAGGTGCGTGATTATGGCATTAAATGCGCAAAGAAGCCCCTTGCGCATTTACGATGGATCTATGGGACGGTTTGGTTAGTGACGGCGCCTTCCAATTATCCCTTCTGGGTTTTGCTTTAAGAGCTTTCTTCTTTGTCTACTAGTGGCCAAGGCCAGCTTCTCTGTTGGCCTGTCTTATAGCTCTTGGAGAGCTTCTACGAGTTGGCGTCGAGCCTGTGTTTTGATTACCACCTGCTTTTAGCCTGTCTACTTCTGATAGCCTCTTTTTTTGTGGTGTCGCCCCCTCTACAGGGGCATTAGCTTCTATATCAAAGTTCTGCTTGATGTTGTTTCCACCGTTATGGACTTGCGCAGCTCCCGCATCCGCTCCAAAAACCTTTTTTTGAACGAAGCTTAATGCTTGCCTACCCCATTTGAGAACTGACAGGATGACGGCCGCCGTGACAGCAACTCCCCCAGGAGTGTTTGGCAAGCCGAAATTTTTGGCCTCGTTGCTGGAGTTAATGGTGAGGGAGCCGTTATAATTAGTTATTTTTGATGCTTCATTCCTAGTAGGGTTCGGAAACATAGAGTCAGGCGTGACATTTCGTGTTGCTGCTGGCTCAGGCGTGGGGAATTTGTCAGATACCCCTCTTAGGTTGTTGGCATCAGGTTGAGCGGTTTCAGTTAGCGTGATGTCTTCTTCGGAGATAACATTATCAGGGGTAACCTGCGCTGCCTCATCCGCTTTTCTAGCCTCGGCTGCTTTTTTAGCGGCGATTGCCTTTTGTACGTTTATCGCTGGTCTCATCACTATCTCCTTGTCTTGAATTAAAATTTATATGAGATTCCTATGGCTGCCTCATGAGCATGTAACTTGCCTTTATAAACCTCGTCGTGACTGACGTTTCTGGTGTATATATTACCTAAATTAGCATATTGATAGCGTAGATCGATATCAACCTTCTCACTAACTGAATACCTACTGCCAAGACCGAGTTTGTATGCGAAATAATTCTTTGCGCCGTTGAACTTGAATGCATCTTCATGGTATAAAGTTCCAACAGTTTTGTTCCTAGCCACACCAGCCCCTGCTGTTATGTATGGGGTGAAGCCGTTAATGGTTGTTATGTCGTAATAAAAATTGGCCATAACAGCCAAAGAGTTCATTCTCCATTTAAAATCTTGGATGCCATCTATTGTTTTGATGGCTAAGTTATAACTATTTCTCCAATCCAAGCCAAGGGAGGTGCGCAAATGATTGCTGATTTGATATCCAGCTTCAAAGCCAAACAAGCCAGATGTTTTTAATTTTTTCGGTCCGAAGTCTTTCTTTGGCGCCAGTCCATATGAAAGGCCGCCATTAAGCTGAAGATAATAATTATTCTCTGCGCTTGCGGCAGTTGCGGTGATGGCAGTTGCGGTGAAGATGGTGATTAATGTGGCTTTTCTTATAGACATGTTGGTTATACCCCTGATTTATGATTTACAAGTTACCTGTTTGAAATTATCGTATCAAGTGGAATTTGGAATGGCAACATATTTATTCCATTTTTATTGTTATTGGTGGTGAATAATGATAGGATGCCGATCTATGCTTTATTCCTTTTAATGAAAAATGGTTGAACTGGTCAATATCGTAAGAAGGCGCACCCACCAGGTGAAGATTGGGAATTTGTGGGTTGGTTCACGGCACCCGGTGGCGGTGCAGTCGATGACCAACACGGACACAGCAGATATCGCTGGTACTGTGAAGCAGGTGAAGGAGTTGGTGATTGCGGGCTCTGAAGTGGTGCGCCTTACGGTTAATAACGAGGCTGCAGCGAAGGCAGTTCCATATATCAAAGAACAGCTGCTGAAATTGGGAATCGATGTTCCATTGGCCGGATGTTTCCATTATAACGGGCACACGCTTCTTGCAAATAATCCTGATTGCGCGATGATGCTGGATAAATATAGAATTAACCCAGGCAATGTTGGTGCTGGCCAAAAAAGAGATCGTAATTTTGAAATTATGATTGAGTGCGCGATGCGTCACGACAAGCCAATCCGAGTTGGAGTCAATTGGGGAAGTTTAGATCAAGATATGTTAGCGGTGCTAATGGATGCAAATGCCAAGGCATCATCGCCGAAATCGGCCGATGTTGTTATGAGGGAGGCCCTGGTGGCCTCGGCGATATCTAGCGCCGAAAAGGCAGAATCTTTAGGTTTAGGGGCGGATAAGATTATAGTTTCTGCGAAGGTAAGCCGGGTACAAGACCTGATTTCTGTATACACTTCTTTGGGGGAAAGATGCCTTTATCCGCTGCATTTAGGCCTCACTGAAGCTGGGCCAGATTCAAGGGGAATAGTGGCTTCCAGCGCTGCATTAGCAATATTGCTGCAGGCAGGGTTGGGTGACACCATCAGGGCATCGCTCACGCCCCATCCCGGCGCCCCGCGAGAGCTTGAAGTTACTGTGTGCCAAGAGATATTGCAAAGCATGGGGCTGCGCAGCTTTACCCCGCAGGTTAGTGCCTGCCCGGGGTGTGGCCGCACCACCAGCAGCTATTTCCAGGAATTGGCGGCGAATATTAATGCATTTATTAAAGCTAGTATGCCCGTGTGGCGTGAGAAATATCCGGGGGTTGAAAGCATGAACCTGGCGGTGATGGGTTGCATAGTCAATGGCCCTGGGGAAAGCAAGCATGCTGATATAGGCATAAGCCTTCCCGGCACAGGTGAAAACCCGATTGCCCCTGTTTTTGTTGATGGGGTTAAGGCCCACACCCTGCGGGGGAATAATATAGCTGAAGAGTTTAAAGAGATTTTATTAACTTATATAGAAAAGAAATATGGCGCGCACTAAGGTCGTAATTATTTTATGTTGCTTGATGTTGGGAAGAGCTTCTTTGGCGATGGCTGATGATTCTTCTGCTTGGCAAGAGAGGATCGCTGCCCGCGTGGAGCAAGAAAGCCTTATAGCAAAAGATGTTTGGAACGAAGTGGCGGATAAGGGTGTTGTTAGCAGTAAAGGCCTTGGGATTGACGGCCGCAGGATATTCACCCTAATCCAAAAGGTGGTGGAGGATGAGATTGTTAAGTCGCTGCGGGCCGAGAGCATAAAGAAGGTGGTGATTGTGATTCATGCTCTTCAACCGGCGACGCCATTACGGGTTGGTGATGCTGCTGCAGGGCTTAGATATAGCCAGCTTAACATATCACCTAAATCCAGAGGGATAGTTAGAAGCAGGCGGGCGGCATTGCTTGGCTATTTGCGGCATGATGGCGTGCTTATTTCTGCTTATCAAAAAGATTCAAAGTTAGAAAAGCTAGCCGGATTTAAAGAATATCTATCGGTGATGGGAGAGCATAAAACTTTACTGGATAAGCCGATCAAAAATGTCCCAGAGAAATATTGGGGCGCAACTTATTTAGTGCAGCAATTGGATGATTCGATATATGCTTTCTCCATCTCGGCCGAGCAAGCCGGAATGGTTGGCGTGAAGACAGAAAAAGTTGTTAAGCCATGGAATATGTGGTTCGGCCCTTTGCTCGACACTGAAGTTTCAAAAAGAGTGGTGCAAATTGAGAGTTTCCTTAAAAGCGAGGGGGTGGATATATACACATACCTGGGGCTTGATGGTCGAACCAATGAGTGAGAAAATTAACGGATGGTTGTTGGTGGATAAGCCTGCTGGCATTTCATCAGCCCGGGCTTTGGTTCATATAAAAAGATTGTGCAAGCCATGCAAGGTGGGGCATGCTGGCACTCTTGATCCATTTGCTTCTGGGTTGCTGATTGTTGCAATAGGTGAGGCCACCAAAACCATTAATTTTGTTATGGATCGTGATAAGGAATATACCTTCACCATCAAATGGGGTGAGAATAGAGACACAGAAGATTGTGATGGCGAGGTTGTTGCCTTTTCTGATGTGATTCCTTCGCTTGATGAAGTTAATGCGGTGCTGCCATCTTTTTTAGGAGAGCAGTGGCAGACGCCGCCTGTGTTCTCGGCGGTCAAAATTAATGGAAAGCGGGCCTATGCCTTGGCCAGAAAGGGTGAAGAGGTGAAGCTTTCCCCGAAAAAGGTGTGTGTGGAGGACCTTGAAGTGATAAATCATCAGGGCGATAGCACGGATTTCAAGATTAAATGTAGTAAAGGATTTTACATCAGAGGTTTGGCCAGAGATATTGCCATGAAATTAGCTGTATGCGGGCATGTTAGCGTTTTAAAAAGAATTAGCACGGGAAAATTTCATGTGGATAATGCGATTCCGCTAGCAAAAATTGAAAAAATAACGCATAATGATCAGCGTGAAAGTTTAAAAAACTGGCTTAAGCCCATAACTGCCGTGCTGGACGACATCTTAGTTCTGCAGTGCAATCAAGAGCAAGCTCGTGATTTGTTATATGGTCGTGTAATATCTGGGGTTTCTGGTGCGCCTGAAAGCGGATTAGTTTGTCTTGCTGTTAAAGATAATCCTATAGCCTTATGCAATGTGATGGGGGGCAACCTTCATCCGGTCAGGGTTTTTAATATACAATAAAAGTTTTATGGAGTATTTCGATGTCGATAACTAAAGAAAGAAAAGATCAAGTAATTAAGGACTATGCTTTGTCTGCTGGTGATACCGGCTCTGTGGAAGTGCAATGCGCTATCTTAACAGATCGTATTCTAACGCTTACTGAGCATTTTAAAGCTAACAAAAAAGATTTTCAATCTCGCCGAGGTTTGCTAGTGATGGTGAATAAAAGACGTCGTTTGTTAGATTATTTAAAACGCAATGATGAAGCTCGTTATAAAGCTTTGATCGAGCGCCTTGGTCTAAGAAAATAGTTTTAAGAGCCTATATTCCATTTCTTTTTAATATGATTTTGATATAGGCTCTTTTGCTATACAATCTTTCATCGCTATTATGCCTTGATAAGATTGAGAAATTTATGGTCCTCCCTTTGTTGGGGGATGTTTTGATTTAATAGGAGATATATGTTTAAAGAAATAAAAAAGACGATAATGTGGGGCGGAAAAGCCATTGAATTGTCTACAGGGAAAATAGCGCGTCAAGCATCTGGTGCTTGCCTTGTTAGAATTGGCGAAACTTTGGTGCTATGTACAGTGGTTGCAGCGCGTGAGCCAAAAGAAGGCGTGGATTTCTTCCCTCTAACTGTGAATTATTTAGAAAAATACTATGCTATCGGCGGCTATCCAGGCGGCTTTTTTAAGCGTGAAAGCAGGCCATCAGAGCGTGAAGTTTTGATCTCTCGTCTGATTGATCGTCCACTGCGCCCTATGTTTGCAGATGGATTCCGTAATGAAGTGCAAATAGTTTGTACTGTTCTTTCATTTGATAAAGAAAACGAATCTGATGTTGCGGCATTAATTGGTGCATCTGCGGCGATTGCTATATCAGGCATTCCATTTATGGAGCCGATTGCAGCAGCGCGTGTGGGCTATATCAATGGTGAATATGTGTTGAACCCAACAACAAGTATGATGGGTGACAGTAAGTTGGATCTTGTGGTTGCTGGAACAGAAAGCTCTGTTATGATGGTGGAATCTGAAGCTCAACAGCTTTCTGAAGAGATTATGTTGGGTGCTGTGACCTTCGGTCAAGAAAATATGAAGCCAATAATCGACATGATTAAAGAATTTGCTAAGGAAGTTGGTAATGCCACATGGGAAGTGCCAATATATGACGATAGCGAAATCATTGTCAAGCTTCATTCAGTTGTTGGAAGCAAAATGAATGATGCTTATAAAGTAAAAGATAAAGGCTCAAGAAGAGATGCCCTTAAAGTGCTAAAAGATTTGGCAGTTGCATCTTTCCCTGAAATAGCTAGTAATGTTCTTAGCTCTGCATTTAAAACTTTAGAGAAAAACATAGTGCGCACCAGAATCCTTAAAGATAACGACAGGATTGATGGGCGTGCTCTTGACCAAGTTCGTGCTATAAATTGCGAGCTTGATCTGTTGCCTAAAGCACATGCTTCCGCTTTGTTCACACGTGGTGAAACTCAGGCTTTAGTGGTGACAACACTTGGCACCAGCATCGATGAGCAAACAATTGATGACATCAGTGGCAACAGAAGTGAGAAATTCATGCTGCATTATAACTTCCCTTCATATTCTGTGGGTGAAGTTGGGCCTATGCGCGCTCCTGGGCGCAGAGAGATCGGTCATGGCAAGCTAGCTTACCGTGCGATTTGCCCTGTGTTGCCAAACCATGCTGATTTCCCATATACAATAAGAGTTGTTTCAGAGATCACAGAATCTAATGGATCATCTTCTATGGCCACAGTTTGTGGAACAACATTGTCTCTTATGTCTTGTGGGATTGCTATGAAGGCTCCTGTAGCCGGGATTGCAATGGGCTTGATTAAAGAAGGAGCGGATTTTGCTGTTCTTTCTGATATTAGTGGAGATGAAGATCATCTTGGGGATATGGATTTCAAAGTTGCCGGGACTGCTGAAGGAATCACTGCTTTGCAAATGGATATCAAAATCAATGGTATTGATAAAGATATTATGGCTTCTGCCCTTGAGCAAGCTAAAGCAGGCCGTGCACATATTCTGTCTAAGATGCTTGAAGTGATAGACTCTCCGCGTTTGACTTTGAATGCTAATGCCCCTAAGATTACTACAGTTCAAATTGATAAAGATAAAATCAGAGAGCTGATAGGACCTGGTGGCAAAATGATCAAAGAAATTTGTGAGAAAAGCCAAGCAAAAGTAGACATATCTGATGATGGGACTGTAAGAGTTGCAGCATCAAATCAAGAGCAAGCGGATATAGCCTTGCGAATGATTGCAGAAATTTCTGCTGTTCCTGAAGTTGGTAAGGTCTATACAGGGGTGATCACAAAAATCACAGATTTTGGTGCATTTGTTCGTTATATGGGCAGCTCTGAAGGGTTGGTGCATATCAGTGAGATCGTAGATCGCAAGATAGCTAAGGTTACTGATATATTGAGCGAAGGTGAAACTGTTACCGTGAAGCTTATCGGTATAGAGCGTGGTGGGAAAGTTCGTCTTTCTATTAAGGCATTAACTGCAACTGCATCTGCGCCTGTTGAATCGGAAAGTGATTCTGACAAGGGGCATGAACCTGCTGCTGTTGAAGCTGAAGAGGAAGCTAAGCCAGCTAGAAGAGAGAAGCGTCCAGAGCGTTCTGGAGAGCGTAAGCGTGGTGGTAAGGAGAAATCTGAACGCCCTGCTCCTGAGAAGAGAAGTGAAAGCTCTGCTGAAAGTTCCCCTAGTGAGCCTGCTAAAAAACGTAGATTTTTCTAAATTAAAGCAGATAGCCGATCTTGAACGGGTTGGCTATCTATCCCAATAAAGAGGTTGTCATGAGAATTATATTTCTGCTTACTTGTATGTTATTAAGTGCGCAAATATCATTGTCTGACAACCTTTTGCTTAAACAAACCAACCCTCAAAGCTTCATTGATCAAGCCCCCTCTCCAGAGCGAGAGGCTATAGTTAGTTTTATTACTCATCAATTCGATGATTGGCGCTCCAAAGGCGTTACTCAAGCTCAACTAAATAAAGTTTGGAATAATGATCAAGTTAAGCGTGATTTGCTGATGGCTAGATTCCAGGTAGTGGATCAAAAGCTTTATGCGGATTGCTATAATGTAACAAGGCCATATTTCAGAGCATTGCTGGGCTATTTGCAAAAGCTGGTGCTAACTCATAAAATACAAGATGTTGATTTTATCGTTAATATTGTTGATATCATGGAATTGCCTATGCCTGATAATATCCCTAGCTTCGTGATGTCAAGAAACATCGACAGCAGTAAGGAGCGAGATAGGTTCTTAATTCCAGATGCATTTATGCTGGGTGATAATTGGGCCTCGCTTATTCAGAATGTTGAGCAAGCTAGCATAAATAATCCATGGCAACAAAAAACCAATAAGATATTTTGGCGTGGGTCTCTCAGTGGGAGCAACCCTACTGGTAATAATGATTTTTCTATGGAGAACATAGATAAATTCCCTCGCTTAAATTTAGCTATTTTATCTAAGCTATATCCAGATATGATTGATGCTGAATCTACGAACCGTGTTTCTGCCTATACAAAAGGAGGCAGGGATATAGAAGAGGCTATGCAGATAATTTTAGGCTCATCAACAGCAAATACACCTCCAGCAGAGCATATAAAGTATAGATATTTAGCTTCAATAGACGGAGCAACTTGTGCTTGGCAAAGAGTGCCATGGATTATGCTTTCCAATTCAGTGTTGCTGAAGCAAGAAACTAGCTTTATGGAGTGGTTTTATCCGGCCATAAAGCCATATGTGCACTATGTGCCAATGGATGAAAGGTTGACTAATATATTCCAGCAACTTAAGTGGATGCAAGCTCACGACAGTGAGGTGCAAGAAATTTCCCGCAATGCTACTAGCTTTGTAAAAAACGAATTAATGCCAGAGCATATAAAAGACCATATGGCCATTATCTTGAATGAATACAGTTCTGTTCATAAAGCAGAGAAATTGGTTCCGACATTGCCGCCAGCTGAAGAGACTATGGATAGAGCTGATAAGTTAGCATCTCAAGGCCTTACCATTTCGCAGAAATTCACTCATGGCTTTAGAAAATTTAAATATGAATTCAAGAAATTATGGTGGTGATCTGTTTTATTAAGCTTGATCCAATAAATCCAAATACACTTGATTGATAAACCTATCGTTGCTTGCATTCAGGTGTTTCTTTGCAATAGCTAAAAACTTAACCTTCTGTGGAGTGTTTTCAAGGAGGTATGCTTCTTGGGCCAAAGCCACTTGATATGCGAATATATTCCCGGTTTTGCCATAAGCTTTTGACATTTGCCGCCATATTGTTGCGCTTAAAGGCTCTGTGTTTGCAGCGGTTTGCAGCAGTTTTATGGCTTGATGAAGATTGCTATTACCACCCTCGTGAATCAGGGACATAGCCAATTGAATTTGAATCAGAGGTGATTTTGGCTCTAAAGCATAGGCTTTATTGTAATTGATAATCGCGGGTTTTAGATCGCCACTTTCAAGATGAAATTGCCCTTTTAATTCATATAAATATGGATCTGCAGGATGTGCTTTTAATAAAATATCAAGTTTAGCTATGGCCGCGGTCAGTTTGTGGCTGCGGAATAGAGCTATGGACTGGGCATATAAATCAGAATCTTTTGCGCCATTATATTTCTGCATCGTCGATGCTGGTGCATGAGTGAAAGCATATATTTTGGCGGACACCATGGAGAATTTATGCTGTAAATCTGCCGTTATAAGTGTGCTTGTTTTATTTTTATCATAGGTTTGATGCCTGGTTATGAAATCCACTCTTTGGCGCGAGAGGGGGTGGGTGCGAAGATGGGAAGGAATTTGGCTATAGCCACTGCTTCTGCTGTCATATCCCAATTTGTTCAGTAGCTTAATCAACCCGGTGCTGGGGATATTTAGCTTTTTCATATAATTCACGGCGTTTATATCTGCCGAGTGTTCCTGAGTGAGTATGTATCCCAGCATGTTGTTTGTTGCTGCGTCATTAGTGCCAATAATTGTTGCCGCCCCTAGTTCTGACTGCCCACTGCTGATTCCAGCAATGCCAATTATAGCCCCCAGAATAGTGGCTTTGCTTAGAGTTGCCATTTTGTCGCCCTGTCTGACTATATGTCCATCGCTGATGTGGCCGCACTCGTGGGCTATAACCCCGGCGATGGCGCTCGGGTCATCAGAAAAGGTGACAAGGCCGGTGTTTATAAAGATGTTTTTACCATCTAGCACAAAGGCGTTTATTTGATCGTCTTGGATTATGTTAACACGCATTTTAGAGGAAAGATTGGCCACGGAGAAAATAGGTTTGGCTATTTGAGTTAGTATGGCTTCGCTTTCTGCATCCCTAACCAGCTTCAGCGCATGGCAATCAAGCGAGAATAATGTTGCCAATATAAAGCTGAAGATGTGGATAGGTTTGCGCATGATATGGTGTTTTTATGCTATAGAGATTTCATACTATAGATGCCTGGATCTTTTGCAACTTTAATTTATTTAGGCGCGTTTATCTTGCAAAAATTTCTGCACTCGCAAAACCAGTGCATCGACTAAGAAATGCACATCATCGTTGCCGCTTTCTATGGTGATATCGGTTTGTGAATAAAGATCAAATCTTTCTTCGGCCAATTTTTGCAGCAGCTCTAGTTTATTATTGCAATTTAATTCCGGCCTTGTGTTGCGTTTAGAGACGCGCTCATAAAGAGTATTGATATCTGTTGAAAGCCATATTGATAGAGCCTGCTCTTTGATCATATTTCTGATGTCATCATCCATAAAGCTGTTGCCGCCAGTGGAAAGAACCGTGGGGCCATAGCGCAATATTTCTTTAATGGTCTCGAATTCTTTTTTACGGAAATATGGTTCGCCTCTGAAGTCGTATATGTCAACAACGCTTAGGCCTTCACGTTCTTCAATAACCTTATCGCTGTCATAGAACTGCAGATTCAGGCGTTTGGCCAGGCGCTTGCCAATGGTGCTTTTTCCGCTTCCCATCATGCCCACTAAAACGATTGGCTTTGTAACTTTAAATTTCATTTTTTCTGATAATTTAATTGTTTCGATACATTTGTTTGTCGATGTGCATGGTATAGCTAAAAGCCCTTTTTTGCAAGCGGTATTATTATCTGTAATTTACGAAGAGATTAAGTCGGCATCCTCTATGCCGCTTTGTTTATCAATTTAATGACCTCGTTAAGCAGAGCTTTTATCTCTTGCGAGCCTTGGCTGGTTGGCTGTGTCTCGGTGACGCATCGGCCATCCATCATCGAGCTGGCAAAAGCCACGCGATTACCGATAATGCTCTTCAGAATTTTCGGCAAGCCCTTGGTTATGGTCTGCAGTAACTTGGAATTTGGCGTGGCCCTGTTAATGACAATGCCATAATTCACATTGTTTTCTTTGCAGAAATTGATGGTTGATTCGGTTGCCCACAGGTCTGTGGGGCTTGGTTGCAATGGTATTAAAACCAGGTTGGCATCGCGCAGGGCGTTTTTAGTGTCGGATGCATCGTGGGGAGGGCTGTCTATTATTATATAGTCATATTCTTCAAGAGCTAATATCTCATTCTGCACGCGCCATCCAGACTTTGTCGAAAGATGTAGGCCGCCATATCCAGCCCCAAGTTTAGCCTCACGCGCCTTATACCAAGCCGTCAAGCTGCCTTGAGGATCTATGTCTATAATGGCAACTTTATTGCCCTTTTGCAGCAAGGCTATGGATAAATGTGCGGCTATAGTTGTTTTGCCACTGCCGCCTTTTTGCTGAGCGATTGCTATAACTTTGGCGATTCTGCCCATAATGACTCCTTAAATGAAAAAGATCTTTATTAAAAGTATATGCACATAATGGTGGGCATGGCAACTAGTAGATTTTTGTTTGGGATGAATAAAAACTCTTGACTAGAATGCGTATCGCACATATTATGCCACAACCGATTAATGCATAAACGGCAATAATCGATGTTTTTGCTGTGATTAATTCACGGCGCCTATATCGGTTTTGCAAAGTGAAGTCTTGGAGATATTAAATGCCTACGATTAATCAATTAATTAGAAGTCCTAGGACTGATAAGGTTGTGAAAAACAAGGTGCCTGCTTTAGAGGGATGCCCTCAGAAGCGTGGTGTTTGTGTGCGTGTGTATACTACTACGCCTAAGAAGCCTAACTCGGCTTTGCGTAAGGTGTGTAGGGTGCGATTGACTAATGGCTTTGAAGTTACCAGCTATATTCCTGGTGAGGGCCATAATTTGCAGGAGCACTCAGTGGTGCTGATTCGCGGCGGACGTGTAAAAGACTTGCCTGGTGTGCGTTATCACACATTAAGGGGTGTTCTCGATACACAGGGCGTTAAGAATCGTAAGCAGGGTAGATCCAAATATGGCGCTAAGCGTCCTAAATAAACAGAGGTTTTATGTCTAGAAAAAGAGCAGCAGTAAAGCGTGAAATTAACCCGGATGCAAAGTTCGGTAATTTGGTCGTTGCTAAATTCATCAGTAACTTAATGATTTCTGGTAAGAAGTCTGTTGCTGAAAGTATTATATATAGTTCGTTAGATACTATTTCAGAAAAATTGGGCGTTGATCCAGTTGAAGCTTTTGAAAAAGCTCTTTCTAACATACGCCCTATGTTGGAAGTTCGTTCTCGCCGCGTTGGTGGTGCGACTTATCAAGTGCCGGTTGAGGTGCGTCCATCTCGTTCTATGGCTCTTGCTATGCGTTGGTTAATCACTGCATCTCGTGCAAGAAAATCTGAAAGAACTATGGCTGAGCGTTTAGCTGTAGAGCTGGTGGAGGCTTACAACGGCCGTGGTGAAGCAGTTAAAAAGCGCGATAACACTCATAAAATGGCTGAAGCAAACCGTGCTTTCGCTCATTATAAGTGGTAGGAGATAGAAAATGAGACAGACAAGCATCGCAGACTACAGAAATATTGGTATTATGGCGCATATCGACGCCGGAAAAACCACCACTACAGAGCGTATCCTATATTACACAGGTCGTTCTCATAAAATCGGTGAAGTGCATGATGGTTCTGCCACCATGGATTGGATGGAGCAAGAGCAAGAGCGTGGTATCACCATAACCTCTGCTGCCACCACCTGTCACTGGAAAAATGAAGACGGCAAAAGCTGTCGAATCAATATCATCGACACCCCTGGTCACGTTGACTTTACTATTGAAGTTGAGCGTTCTTTGCGTGTGTTAGATGGAGCTGTTGCTGTGTTTGATGGTGTTGCGGGTGTTGAGCCTCAGTCTGAAACCGTATGGCGCCAAGCGGATAAATACAACGTTCCAAGGATGTGTTTTGTAAATAAAATGGATCGTATTGGTGCTAACTTCTATAGATGCGTCGTTATGATTGTGGATCGCCTTGGTGCGAATCCAGTTGTGATTCAACTTCCTATTGGTTCTGAAGATTCTTTTGTTGGAGTTGTTGATCTATTGAAGATGCGCTCTATCATTTGGAAGGACGAGAGCCTTGGTGCTGAGTTCCAATATGGGGAGATACCCGCTGAACTTGCTGAAAAAGCTGCTGAATATCGCACTAAGCTAGTTGAGTCTGTTGTTGAGATGGATGACGATGCGATGGAGACTTATATCTCTGGCGAAGAAGTTTCAGTTGATGTTTTAAAGAAATGTATCCGTAAGGGTGTTATTGCTGGGAAATTAGTTCCAGTGCTGTGTGGTAGTGCATTTAAAAACAAAGGAGTTCAACCTTTGTTGGATGGGGTTGTTGACTTCTTGCCTAGCCCCGTTGAGATTGCGCCTGCTGCTGGTATCAACCTTAAAGATGACAGTGAAGTTCTTATCGAAGCTAAAGACGATGCGAAATGTATCGCTCTTGCCTTTAAAGTTATGAACGACCCGTTCGTTGGATCTTTAACTTTCGTTAGGGTTTACTCGGGCGTGTTAAAAGCCGGGTCTTCGTTCATGAACACTGTGAAAGATAATAAAGAGCGTGTTGGCAGGATGTTGTTGATGCATGCTAACCAACGTGAAGATGTTAAAGAAGCTTATGCTGGTGATATCGTTGCTTTAGCGGGATTAAAAAACACCACCACAGGGGATACTCTTTGTGAAGAAGGAATCAAGGTCGTATTAGAGCGTATGGAATTCCCAGAGCCAGTGATCGAAGTTGCCGTAGAGCCTAAATCTACTGCTGACCAAGAAAAAATGGGTGTGGCTATTTCTCGTCTAGTTGCGGAAGATCCATCATTAAGGGTTAAGGTTGATCATGAATCTGGTCAAACAGTTCTTGCTGGTATGGGCGAGTTGCATCTAGAAATTATCGTAGACCGTATGCGTCGTGAATTCAAAGTGGAAGCTAATATCGGCGCTCCTCAAGTTGCATATCGCGAAACAATTACTAAAGAATATGCTATCGATTACACCCATAAAAAACAAAGTGGTGGAGCTGGTCAGTTTGCGCGAGTGAAGATAACCTTCTCTCCTTTGGAAGCCGGTTCAGGATTCCAGTTTGAAAGTAAGGTTGTTGGTGGTAACGTTCCTAGAGAATTCATCCCTGCTGTTGAGAAAGGGATTGAGATGGTCAGACAAAGTGGTATCCAAGCTGGATATCCGGCGATTGATTTCAAAGCGGTTCTAACGGATGGTGCTTTCCATGATGTGGATTCTAGTGCCTTGGCGTTCGAAATTGCTGCGAAAGCTGCCTTCCGCGAAGCTGCATTAAAAGCTGGTCCTCAGATTCTAGAGCCAGTGATGAAGGTTGAAGTTATTACTCCTGATGATTTTATGGGAGATGTAATAGGTCACTTAAACAGTATCAGGGGGCAAATCTTAGGTATGGAGCCTAGAGGTAATGCTCAAGTTGTGAAGGCGACCGTTCCATTAGCAACAATGTTTGGATATGTTAACACCTTACGTTCTATGACTCAGGGCCGTGCACAATATAGTATGCATTTCTCTCACTACGAGCCTGTACCACGTCATGTGGCAGCTGAAATTATTGAAAAATCATCATAATAGATAGGAGATTATTATGGCAAAAGAGAAATTTAATAGAAATAAGCCCCACGTAAACGTAGGGACAATTGGGCACGTGGACCATGGTAAGACCAGCTTAACAGCTGCGATTAGTAGTTTGTTCTCGAGCACTGC
>Ga0114977_10000068_pt1 | contig 68188 bp, 59 predicted proteins | sample S_130805_MF_Meta_FD_87026 | JGI IMG/M metagenome (GOLD analysis project Ga0114977, IMG submission 87026) | Freshwater microbial communities from Lake Simoncouche, Canada to study carbon cycling - S_130805_MF_MetaG | ecosystem: Environmental > Aquatic > Freshwater > Lake | place: Lake...
CAATGGCTCCTTAACAATAGGCCGCGAAAAATTCTAAACTTTAAAACACCGCTTGAGGTTTTCTACGCTAACCTAAACAACTCAATTCCACCACCTGTTGCACTTCGCTGTTGAATTGGCGTTATTTAATAGTACCAGAAAATATCGAGAAACAGACGGAAGAGGCTATTAAAAGAGGCTTAAAGACCATGGCGGAAAGAAGAAAAGGATTTTCAAGAGCTATAAGAGAAAGATAACACTTTAAGTCAAAAAAATTTCTATGAATCTATCAACTAATGATTTTCTATACCTAAATAACTTGAATGTTTTGTGATTATTGCTATACAACAATAACAAATATATTACTTTTATGATAAAAAATGCCAACCCACGAAATAGAAACAATATTACCATACACTCCAAAACAACTATATGATTTAGTTGCTGATATTGATAGTTATCCAAAATTTATTCCATGGTGTGAAGCGGCACGAATTTGGAATAGGGAAGGGGATGTTGTTTTGGCAGACCTGGTTATAAGGTTTAAGGGAATTAGCGGAAAATATACCTCGCGCGTTATGCTAGACGAGCAAGAGAATGAAATATCGGTAGAGCTTGCCCAAGGGCCATTTGAGCATTTATATCAGGGCTGGAAATTCTCAAAAGTTGCAAGTGGCACAAGGGTTGAATTTGATATAGATTTTGCCTTGCGTTCCAAATTATTGGAAAAAATAGTAGATCTGATGTTTGATGATGCTTGCAAAAAAATGATGGCGGCTTTTACAAAAAGAGCAAATGAACTATATGGCACAAAAGACGTTACCATTTCATAAAATATAAAAATCTATCAGGTGGCCTATAAGCCGGGTTCTGTCCTTGGGTTACCCCAATGTATAGCTATTCATCTAGGATTTATGTTACCATAAATCTCAAGCAACCTACCCGGGTGACTCATGCGGAAAGCATTTGCCGTTAAGCGCGCCACCCCTATTTGGTCTTGCTCCCGATGGGGTTTGCCTATGCCATCCATGTTGCCATGTTCGCGGTGCGCTCTTACCGCACCTTTTCACCCTTACCTCTTGATTTCTCAAGATGGCGGTTATTCTCTGTGGCACTGATCCCTTGGGTTGCCCCAGGCGGTAATTATCCGCCATCGTTTTTCCGTGGAGCCCGGACTTTCCTCTGCGTTGCCGCAGCAGCCATCCAGCCACCTGATGCGCGCATTATGCAACATAAGCATTAAATATTCAATAATAACATTAAATTTTATAGTATTTCACTGCTGCACCAATTATTTTGACATCTAAATAAATACTTATATATTCGGATTTGAGGGGCTAGAAATCCCATAACACTGCGATTATAATAATGGCTCGTAACAGCAAGCCTTGCTTCCACGCATTTGCGTCGGGAGTAGGTGAATACAATACCCGCAAGGGAAATAAGCCTGCGCTCGTGTTATGGCGATTTCTAACTCCCGGCATCCTTTAATTAGGGTGCCATTTTGCCGCATGGCAATCGCATTCAAAAATTGCAAAATTAATAGGAAGCATATAAGTATCTGATTATGTTAAATATAATCTGAGAGCAAGGTATGTTATCTGAAGGATTTTTAGGATATTTTGAAGAATTAGAAGAACCACGTTTTACTGATGGAAATTTTCGTCATAAATTATCAGACATATTAACAATAACGATTTTAGGGACTATCTGCGGATCAGATAACTGGGTTGAGATTTGTGACTTCGGACTAAGCAAAGAATCATGGCTTCGAGAGTTTCTGGAACTTCCGCATGGTATTCCCTCGCATGATACGCTTGGGCGTGTTTTTGCATTGCTAGATAGCGCGAAGTTTGAGCAATGCTTTACCGAGTGGGCACATTCGTTGCCTGTGCTGCTTGCAGGCGGCGTGCAAAAAGAGATAATAGCAATAGATGGTAAGACCTCACGAAGGTCGCATAACCGCAGAAAAGGTCAGAGTCCGCTACATCTGGTTAGTGCCTGGGCATGCGAGCAGGGCCTTGTACTAGGTCAGGTCAGCACTGCTGAGAAATCAAATGAAATTGAAGCCATCCCACGGCTCTTGAACATGATTTCCATCGAAAACAGTATTGTCACGATTGATGCAATGGGCTGTCAAAAAGCCATTGCCGCGCAAATCAGAAAGCAAAAAGCCGATTATATTTTAACACTTAAAGATAACCATCCTTCTTTATCTTGGCTTGTTGCATATGCCATCAAAACTGCGGAAAGCAAGACGTTTGAGGGTACGCCCTACTTGCGCCAGATAGAGAAAGTAAGAGGAGAACACGGACGCATTGAAACAAGGCGCTATACGCTGCTATCTTGCAATGACCACCTGCTAATGAAAGCTAAATGGCCGGGGCTGCAAAGCATTGGCATGCTTGAAGTAAAGCGCACCGTGAATTATGAAACCACCCGCTCAGTGCGGTTCTTTCTCACTTCCTTAAGTTATCGGCAGATGAAAGATTTTATGCGTGGTGTAAGAAAACATTGGAATGTAGAAATTAATCTCCATTGGTCTCTTGATGTTAGCTTCGATGATGATCTTAACAGGACTAGATGCGGGCATGCACCAGAAAACCTAAGTATTATTAAGCGCATTGCTCTTAATATGCTGAAAAAGGAGCAATCAGAAAAAATCGGCATCTCAGCTAAACGAAAAAAAGCAGGCTGGGACTATAACTATTTGAAAACTATAATACAAAATCTAACATGTTGAATGCGATTGCCATGCATTTTGCCGGGAGTGTGTCGCAATAAAATACCTTAAAGGGAATATGGCTCAGGCTCTTCAGAAAGCACTTAAGTGCTCCCGGTTTTATTTTATATAAAGAAAGTATCAGCCAAATTTTCCGTTTATATATCCTTGAGTTTTTTCATTGGTTGGATTTTCAAATACTTGCTTTGTTTCTCCAAATTCCAATAAACGACCCATGTGGAAGAAACCTGTATAATCTGAAACCCTCCGTGCTTGCTGTATAGAATGTGTTACCATAACAATGGTAAATTTTTCTTTTAGCTCGGTTATTAAATCTTCAATAATTGCTGTAGCTATTGGATCCAGTGCAGAGCAAGGCTCATCCATAAGCACTAATTCAGGTTTGATAGCAATTGCCCTGGCAATGCATAAACGCTGTTGCTGACCGCCTGAGAGCCCGGTTGCCATATCAGAAAGACGATCTTTAACTTCTTCCCATAGCCCAGCCCTTTTTAGGCTTTTTTGTACCACCATATCGAGTTCTTCTTTACTCTCGGTAAGGCTGTGTATGCGTGGACCATAAGCAACATTATCATATATGCTCTTTGGAAAAGGGTTAGGTTTTTGGAATACCATACCTACCTTTGAACGAAGCGCTACCACATCTACATCTTCGTCATAGATATTTTCTTCACCAAGCAGGATTTTTCCAGAAATTTTGCAATTTTCAACCGTATCATTCATGCGGTTAAGGCAGCGCAAATAAGTTGATTTGCCACAACCAGAAGGCCCGATAAGAGCCGTAACCGTATGTTTGTGGATTTCCATATTAACATCGAAAAGAGCTTGTTTTTCGGCATAAAAAACATTTACGCCCTTTGCAGACATTTTAATTTTACCAGACATTACCACCTCACCTCAAATTTCTTACGCAAATAAACTGCCACTGCGTTTATTGCCGCAAGTAAAACTAACAAAACTATAATCGCTGCTGATGTTTTTTCAATAAATCCCTGTTCTGCGCTATCAGACCATAAATAAATCTGCACAGGCATTGCTGTTGCCGGAGAAAGGAAGCTATCGGGAACATCAACTATAAATGCCATCATTCCAATCATAAGTAGGGGAGCGGTTTCACCCATCACTCGTGCAATACTTAAAATTGTTCCTGTCATAATTCCTGGCATTGCAAGGGGTAGAACATGGTGCATTGTAACCTGCAAACGGCTTGCACCAAGCGCTATAGCGCCATCACGTATGCCTTGCGGGATTGCCCTTATTGAAGTGCGGGTTGCAATAACAATAACCGGCAAAGCCATCAACGCCAAAGTTAAGCCACCAGCAAGTGGCGCAGATCTTGGAACGCCCATAAACTGCAAATATACAGCAAGGCCAAGCAACCCATAAATAATAGAAGGAACGGCTGCCAGATTATTAATGTTTAGCTCTATAAAATCAGTGAATTTATTCTTTTTTGCAAATTCTTCTAAATATATTGCTGTCATTGTGCCCAGCGGGAAGGCTAATAGCATGCATGATATTATAACTAGAATTGATCCAACCAAACTACCAAGTATTCCGGCTCGTTCAGGATCGCGCGAATCTCCTGATTTAAAGAAACTAGTATTAAAAACTCGCCTTACCCTAGCTTTTTGATCCAAATCTTTAACCCACTCTGCTTGGGTTTCAGAAAGCTTATTTTTATTTTTCAGGCCCGATTTATTAAACATATCAACGGGAGATGATGCTTGCAACCAGACTTCGTGGTTAAGACCATCGGCAGGAACTTTTTTTAAGCTCTCAGGAGCCGATTTGCTTAGCAGCGGTAATAATTTTCTTATATTACTGGAAGAATCGGGAAATAAATCCTGCAATCCTTTTATTAAAATAGCTTGAGAATTATCGTTGTTTAAATCTTCAGCTGTTAAAGTAACTGGCAAAAGTATTTGGGTTTGTACAAATGCAGTATAACCTTTTGAAATAATATTAAAAAATAAAATGCTAAGGAATATTAAAGCAATAGAAACCGCAACTTTACCATATGCGGCAAAACGACGTTCGGCCTTACGTCTTTTTGCAAGGCTATCCTCAATTCGGCGATATATACGCTTGCGTTTCATTAGCTTTTTAAAAGCCTTACGACGTAAATCTATTTTCTTAATTTTTTTCTTTATCTCATCCATGTTTGGCCTTGTGTCTTTTTACTATCATAATGGCGATAAAATTAAGGGAAAGAGTTACTAAAAATAACGTAAGCCCAAGTGCGAAAGCAGCCAATGTTTTTGGACTATTAAACTCCTGGTCACCTGTTAATAAAGTTACGATTTGTACTGTAACTGTTGTAACAGCAGCGAAGGGATTCAGTGTAAGGTTCGCAGTTAGTCCTGCGGCCATCACAACTATCATAGTTTCGCCAACAGCCCTTGATACACCAAGCAGAACGGCGCTGATTATTCCTGGGAACGCAGCAGGTAAAATAACCTTTTTAATAGTTTCAGATTTCGTAGCGCCAAGTGCAAAGGAAGCGTCCCGCAGAGACCCTGGGACAGAACTTATGGAGTCTTCCGAAAGCGACATAATAAATGGTATAATCATCACCCCCATAACGCTACCTGCGGCAAAGGCACTTTCTGCAGCAATGTTAAAGCCAAGTGCGGATGCGGTTCCCTTTATAAAAGGGGCAATTATTGTTACAGCAAAAAAACCATAAACTACTGTTGGAATTCCTGCCAGAGTTTCCAAAGCCGGTTTTAAACGGTTGCGCAAGCGGCTAGATGCGTATTCAGATATATAAATAGCAGAAAAAATACCGATAGGTATGGCAACAGACATTGCAACCATGGTTATTAATAACGTACCTAGAAAAACTGGTACCGCACCAAAAGCACCAGAGCTTCCAGCCTGGTCTGGGCGCAAGGCCATCTGAGGACTCCAGGCTGTACCAAAAAGAAAATCCGAAATAGAAATGCTTGAAAAGAAGCGAGCGGATTCAAAAAAAACAGAAGCTATTATAAGCACAGTGACGGCAATAGATATGCATGCGGAAAGCAATAGAACGTTACCGGCCCATTTTTCTACCCTGGAATTTTGCACACTACGGTCGCTTATTAAGGGCATATAAGTAGTTATGATCTGGGTTTTGTTATGTAGAGGTTTATGGGAATTACGCTTCTTCCCATAAACCAAACAACATCAGTAATATAGCTATTTCAATTTAGCAGCAACTTTAGACTGTTCTTGTTTTAATTCTTCAGCCTTTAATGGTACAAGTCCTTTGAAACTTAAATAACCAGCAGAGCTTAAAGACTTATCACTTACATATTCCCTAACAAATTCCTTCAAGCCCTTTGTGCTGCTAAGATTAGCATTTTTCACATAAATATATAAAGGGCGTGAAATTGAGTATTTGCCACTGGAAATAGTATCAAATGTTGGCTCAACACCACTTATAGTGCTGCCATGGATTTTGCTTTCATTTTCCTCAAGGAAACTATAACCAAACATGCCAACAGCATCAGGATTGCTAAGGAGTTTTTGTACAATCAGGTTATTATTATCACCTGTTTCAATATAAACACCATCTTCACGTAGCAGCCCACAAGCTTTCTTGCGTGCATCCTTATCTGCGTACTCAGACGCAAATTCTGGAATTTTTTCACAAGCTTCATCCATCACCATGTCAGTAAAGGCATCTCTTGTGCCAGATGTTGGGGGTCTTCCATAAAATTCTATCTTTGTAGCAGGTAGTGATTTATCAATTTCATTCCACGTTTTGTATTTGTTATCAACCAACTTACCATTTGCAGGAACTTTTCTAGCAATAGCCAGGAATATCTGCTGTTTAGTTAAATTAAGGCGTGGTGATTTAGCATTATTAGCTATAACTATACCATCATAACCAATTTTGATTTCCGAATAATCTTTAACGCCATTTTGATCGCAAAGAGCTTTCTCGCTTTCCTTTATTGGGCGGGATGCGTTTGTAATATCAGGAAAACCATCGCCTATACCAGCGCAAAAAAGCTTAAAACCACCACCTGTTCCAGTAGACTCAACTATTGGAGACTTAAATACCCCGCCTTTGCCAAATTCTTCTGACACTACGGTGGTAAATGGATATACAGTTGAGGAGCCAACAACTCTTACTTGATCACTAGCGAAAGAATCAACAGCATTAAGCGAGCTTACTGCAAGTGTAGCAATCAACAACTTCTTTATCCGCATTATAAACCTCCAAATATTTAATAAATCGGGGGATTTATAAACGAAATAGCAGAATTTGTCAACAATTGTTTATCAAAGCATGGAAGTATACAACGATTGCATTGTTATGGAAGTGCGGATTGTTTCCATGGTAACAAATATTGTTAAACTTTAACAATTGTAACAATATTCCTCAGAGCCTGATGCTTATTCCGCTAAGCTCTTCTAACTCTTCTGTAACCATTTCACAAAGATCTGTTTCGTTAGAATCCTTCCAGGTTCCATCTTCCTCATCATAAGAAAAATGGCTGGCACCGCTAACCGGTGAGGAAACCCATATTTCCTCAGAGCTGGCATGGATGTTTATGAGATATTTACTGCCGTCGGAAAATTCTATGCTTAGGGAATCACCTGTTGCATCAACATCAAGCTCAAAAGCACTATCTGCTTCCTCTATTGCGTTTGCGATGTTTTGTAAAACTTCTTCAGCCAGTTCGAGAAAATCTGCGTTACTCATAATATAATGAACTCTTAAGTAATTATTTGTCGTTTCAGGCCTGTATAAAATACCTTCACCCCAGATGTCAATAAGCCAGAATTCTTTTATAAAGAAAATATGGCTTTATAGCGATTGAAAACTGGCGAGCTTAATAGTATTAATGAAAAATAAGAAATATTGTAACTAATATAAATATGCCCAAAAAAAAATCAAACAAGAAAAATAAAAAAAAACAGGCACTAAGAAGCGGTTCTTTTTCTTTAAAGAAATTTCTGCTTAAAGTAATGTTTCTTGGTATTATATACGGTTCTTTAGCAGCTTTCATAATGCTTGCATATTATGCGCATGATTTACCTGATGTAAGTAAAATTAATGAAAATACCCGCCAGCCAACAATTACTCTATATGACCGTGATGATAAGCAAATTGCAACTATAGGCGATTTATATGGCGATTATGTAGAATATAAGGCCTTTCCCAAGACCCTTATAGATGCCGTAACCTCAACGGAAGACCGAAAATTCTTTAAACATTCCGGTGTTGATGTGTTCGGGATGATACGTGCTGGGTTTGTAAACTTTTTTGCCGGACGTGTGGTGCAAGGAGGTAGCACAATAACACAGCAGCTTGCCAAGAATGTTTATTTAAGCCACGAGCGAACCTTTAAACGAAAAATCCAGGAATTGGCCTTGGCACTATATCTGGAGAATAAATTTACAAAGCAAGAGATACTTACTATGTATTTTAACCGCATTTATATGGGTAGTGGAAATTATGGTATGGATGCGGCGGCGAAAGCTTATTTTGGTAAAAATGTCAGCGAAATAAACCTTCAGGAATCTGCTATATTAGCCGGATTGTTAAAAGCCCCGTCTCATTATTCGCCTGTCAACAATCCACAACTCGCTCTGGAGAGGGCCCAGCAGGTGCTTGTGAATATGGTTAATAACGGTGCAATAAAATCTTCACAATTACCAAAATCAGGAAAACTCAACTATAACTTCGCTCAGGCAAAAGTGCGGGTTCAGAATAAGGCCCCATATTTTACCGACTGGATAAGGGAGCAACTGCCTGACTATATTGGACAATATTCCAGTGGCAATATAGAAATTTATACAACTATCGATGCGAATTTACAACACGTTGCGGACTCGGTTTTGGTTAGGAGTCTGGCTGCGAATGGCCAAAAACATGATGTAGAGCAGGGGGCTATGGTTGTTATGTCGCCAGATGGATCAGTTTTGGCTATGGTGGGCGGTAAATCTTATGCAGAAAGCCAGTTTAACAGGGTAACGCAGGCTCTGCGGCAACCTGGAAGTGCCTTCAAACTTTTTGTGTATCTAGCGGCATTGGAAAATGGTTATACGCCAGATAGCATCGTTTCAGATTCGGCTGTTTCAATAAGGGGTTGGTCTCCTGAGAACCACGATAATAAATTCTTGGGTGACATTACAATCCGTGAAGCGTTAGCTAAATCAGTCAATACAGTTGCGGTAAAAGTAGCAAAAGATGTCGGTATGAATAAAATTCGTGGCATTGCTTATAAGTTAGGCGTTACTTCAGAAGTAAAAAATGACCTAAGCTCGGCGCTGGGCACTTCAGAAGTTACACTTATGGAACTTACCGGCGCTTACGCACACCTTGCTAACAAAGGAAATGTAGTGTGGACGCATGGAATCAACGAGATAAAAATAAATGGTGAATCTGTTTATAAACGCCAGAAATCTGGAGATGAGAGGGTGCTTAGTGCACAAACAACAGAGCAAATGAATAACATGTTAATGAGTGTTGTGCGGTCAGGAACTGGCCATAACGCCCAGCTTCCATTTGATGTTGCCGGAAAAACCGGTACTACACAAAACCTTAGGGATGCCTGGTTTATAGGGTTCACAGGAGATTATGTGGCAGGTGTTTGGATGGGTAATGATGATGCAACATCGATGGACCAGATCGCAGGGGGAAGCTTGCCAGCCTTGATATGGAAAGACTTCATGCGCGCCGCGGAGCTTGGAAAGTCTCCTGCTAATATTCCTGCATCATCAGGAGGGTTATTTGGTAGTACCGGCTCTGAAGCAAAGGATGGTGTTTGGGATGGTATAGTAAATGTTTTTGGTACAAATAAAGATAGTGAAACCCATGGAATGATACACAAGGAAAAAAGCGAATTTCTTGCAGACCCAGAAACTTCTAATCAGATTGAGCAGTCAGAGAACTTAGAAACCTCTCCACAAGCTACGCAACAAGAGAATATTGAAAAAATATCACCCACCCAGAATGACCCTCAAAATATAATAAATGACACAGTAAATAACGGTCAGCAGCCAAAAATTGAATTATTCGTAGAACCTGAACCTACCAAAGAACAGAGTAATTAATTTCTCAAAGTGACGTTCTGTACTAAATTAATGAAATATTGTAAAATTCTAGCATAAAACACTTCTCATTAACTATTTATTAAACAAAGTCTGATATAAGTAGAAAGATGCGACACTAAATGTAACTCCAAGTTGGAGGGCAAGATGGGAAATAAACTTATTATTACGGCGGTTCTTTTTATTTGCTCTTCTTATGTGGCAAGCATAGCTAATGCGCTGGAAAATAAGGAAGAATCGTATGCAGAGGGATTGTATTTTTATGGTAAGTCTGTAAAATTATTACCTTCATTACAAGTATTAGATGAGTATAGTGCTTCATCATATAATGAAAATAACTATAAATTCTCTGTGTCACTTGGTTATAAACCTAAAGATGGTGAAGGAATCTTTTCTGGAGCAAAATTAGAAACGGAAGTTTCTTTTAATAATTTATCAGCCCAAAATATTGGAATTGGTCCTGGCGCTTCGGAGCTCGATATTATGGAAAATGCTTTTTATAACTTCGACAATACAAAAGATGTTCACCCATATTTAGGTGCAGGGGTTGGTGTGGCCAACATCGGTAGAACAGTTACGGGAAATGCTGAACACAATGGCGGTGAATCATTCTCTCTACCTGCTTACCAGGCTATGACAGGGGTTTTATTTCAATCAGAAACATATCCAGATGCCAGTGCTCATATGGGATATAAATACTTTGCAACTATTGGCAGGCAAACAACTAATGCAGTAAATGAGCCATATGCAAAGAATAATTATTCACAAAATTTTGAAGCGGGTGTAAAAGTAGATTTCTAGGAGGAAGGAATGTTTGCAGAATATTTTAAAAGCCTTGCCATTCTAGTTATAGTTTTATTCGGAGTCATTTGCTTTTCTGCAGATGCCATCATGGCGGAAGATGTTGGAGACCAATACTATCCAACGGCCTCAGAAGATATCGCATCTAAAGAGCAGCTTGAGCAAGCTCATAAGGAAAGAATACACAAATCAGAAGATGAGTATAAGAAGAAAATTGCTGCACTAGAAAAGCTATATGATGACAAAAATAATCTTGAGATCGAGCGCGAAAGAAAAATTGATGAAAATACCCAGAAGATAGAGCAAAACAGAAAAAATATAGATGAAAACAGGAAAAATGCAGCCACTTTAAAGGAGGAGCGTATGAAAAAACGTGCCGAGTTAGATGAGGCTTTTATGAAACGTAGGCTTGAATTACAAGATATTCAAGAAATAAGGGATACGAATCAGTACGCTATAAATGCAAGAGAACGAAAAAAATACTTTGAAAATAAAAACAAGAAAGAAGCCCCACAAGATCTGGGTGAATAATCCTAAATATTTTTCTTATCAATTGAGTTATAACCAACTAGGAATTTTATCACGTGCAAGCATTTCCTCATAATTTCCACGTTGCCTTATGACAGCCATTTTATCGCCGTTTACCATAACTTCAGGAATTAGCAGGCGGGTGTTATACTCAGAAGACATAACCGCTCCATAAGCCCCCGCAGACCTGATTGCCAGCAAATCATCTGCCTTAAATTCTGGCATCTGACGCTGCTTAGCGAACACATCTCCCGTTTCGCATATTGGGCCAACAATATCGTAGGTTTTAGAATTTGTTGAGCTTTTCAAAACGGGCACAATTTCATGATAAGCATCATATAAGGTGGGACGTACCAAATCATTCATTGCCGCATCTATTATCAGGAATTTACGGGCGCTACTTTCTTTTATATATATAACTTTAGATACTAATATCCCTGCATTCCCACAGATAAGCCTGCCTGGCTCGAACGTTAGCTCACAACCTAAATCCCTCACCTCTGCCAGCACTGTTTTGGCATATTCAGCCGGTGATGGGATTTCACCTTCCTGATAAGGGATGCCAAGCCCGCCGCCAAGGTCAAGATGTGTTATGTTTATTCCATCAGCCCGCAAATCCTTTACCAACTCCCTAACTTTCGCAAAGGCTTTGCGAAATGGCTCAAGGTTGGTTAATTGCGAACCTATATGTGTTGCCACCCCCTGCACTTTGATACCCTGCATTTGGTTAGCAAGTTTATAAATCCCGCGCACACGCTCCCACTCAATACCGAATTTATCGTGCTTACGGCCAGTGGAAATTTTATCATGTGAGCCAGCATCAACATCTGGGTTAACCCTGAATGCAACCTTTGCTCGTAAGCCCATTGATATTGCAATTTCATTTAGTGCGTGCAGCTCAGGCTCAGATTCAATATTTATCTGCATTATATTGTTTTCCAGAGCAAATTTAAGCTCGCTCCTGGTTTTGCCTATGCCAGAGAATACAATTTTATTTCCTGCAATTCCTGCCGCTAAGCAACGTCTTATTTCGCCTTCAGATACTGCGTCTCCCCCAGCTCCAAGTGCAGCAAGGGTTTTGATTACAGCAATGTTGGAGTTTGCTTTCACAGCAAAGCATAAATTTACTTTTATGCCGCTATCTTTAAAACTATCCATAAACACATTATAATGCCGCTCTAAAGTAGCGGTAGAATAGCAATAAAAAGGCGTTCCAATTTCCTCGGCAATTGCCGGTATTGCAACATCTTCAGCATGCAAGATGCCTTCTTTATAAGTGAAATGATCCATTATTTATCTGTATTTACTTGGTTATTAGAGCTCCCACCAGTGTCTTTATTACTCTGATGGTTGGTGGTTTCAGCGCTGTGGTTCTTTTTATGCGGGCTATCGCCAGGAAGGTACAAATCACCCTTCACGCCACAAGAGCATAAAACAGCACTGAGCAATATAATCGTAATAAATTTATTCATAGATTTGTCTGCTATATGTAAAAATTTTAGCGATTATATATTAGCAATTGTTTCTTTTCAAGGGAATGGTTGTGCCTTGAAAATAGTCATATCTCTGGCATTACCCTTGGAATAAACCAGTTTTTGCCTCAGAATCCTGTATTACTGGATATTTTCTAGGTTCAAATAGCTGATAGTGCCACCATTCATTACGATAAAAATCCCACCCAGATGAGGTCATTATACCCATCAATAAATGGCGGTTTTTCTGAGCATCTGGGCTAATTTCAATATTGCCATGGAAAGAAAGGGGGGTAAAAGCATCAAAGCCAGTTCCCATATCCAGCTCTTTGCCATTTTTATCTATAAGGTTAAGGTCAATGGCAACCCCTCGGCAATGGGTCACTGCACCTGTTTGGGGGTTGGAAATAAAATTAGGGTCGGGGTTATCGTCCCATAACTCCTGTTGGATTTCAATGGGCCTGTATGCATCAAACACTTTAAGGCGCAGGCCAAGTTGCGACGCATATTTTATAGAGTTCTGCAAGCATTTTGCAGCATCTTCATGCAAGAAACAGTTGGAGGATTTGTATAAGGGTTTGCCGGTGAAATTATCACCTGTGGCATATGCGATATATAAATCCACATCAAATTCAGGCAGCTTTATTTCAACTAGATTAAACATTTGTAATTCCATCAATTTTTGCTGCAACGATAAAGTCATTCTCATGCAGGCCACCAATTGAATGTGTGCTAAGCTTTATTTTACAATATCCCCAGCCAAATTCAATATCAGGATGGTGGCCCTCAATTTCTGCAATTTCTCCAACCTTATTTACAAACTTAAGTGCAATGGCAAAGTTCTTAAATTTGAAGTGTTTTCGTATTTCCTTGCTGCCATCAGATAGTTTCCAGCCGTTTAAATTCTCCAAATATTTCCCAAGTTCTTGGACTGGAAGTGGGCTAACTCCGCCTTCACAGGGTACGCATTTTTTATTCCTCAGATTCATTGTGCTTCTCCTCAAAAATTGACAAAACAGGTTTTTAAGAATATTGATGCACATTATTCATAGCATTGATTTTTAGAAAGTAAAAAATGAAAATTCTCTCAATAGACACGGCGCATGGAATTTGTTCGGTTGCTGTTGCAGAAAATGGGGCAGTTATAGCGCAGCGCGAAGAATATGAGCAATCCCGTCAGGCCGAGCGCCTTTTCCTTATTATTGAAGAAATATTAAAAGAAAATAAACTATCTTACAGCCAGATAGATGCTATTGCCGCAAATATAGGTCCCGGAAGCTTCACAGGAGTAAGGATAGGTCTTGCTGCTGCACGAGGGATAGCTCTTGCCGCCAAAATACCTGTGATTGGGGTTTCGGGCTTTGAGTCGCTTGAGTATAAGGCAAAATCTTTTATGGCCAGTGAGGATATATTAATTGCATTTGATGCAAGGCGAGAGCAGGTTTTTACAAAATTTTATAGCAAAGGCTTTGGTGGCGAAGAGGCGCTCATGAGTTATGGCGATGTTGCGTCGTTAGTGAAAGCAAGTAGTGGGTTTGAGGTTGCAGGGGATGCGGCTGAGCTAATAATGCCGCATTTAAGTGGGAATAACTTAAATTATACGATTATCAGTGACTTAAAGCTACCTGATGCTGGCATGACCGCGCTTGTTGCATTACAAAAGCTAAGCAGCGAAGATTACGATGTAAACGCCGCCCCTTTGTATATAAGGCCGCCAGATGCAAAGTTACCAAAAAACAACAATTCTATAATTTAACAAAAATTCTTGATATTCTTGTCTTTAGAAATATTAAATTATCATATGATTATTTTTCAGTTTAGAGTGCAATAAAACAACTACCACTTGTAATATATGAAAAACATATTTATATGGAACTTAGCTAAATTAATGAGGTTTACAATATGCCTAAGATGTTTTTTGTGTTGCCAGGTGGGGAAAAAAGGGAAGTTGAAGCTCCAATAGGGCTTTCAGTGCTTGAAATAGCTCATAAAAACAGCATTTCTCTTGAGGGAGTGTGTGAAGGATCCCTTGCTTGTTCAACATGCCACGTAATCGTTGATGAGCAATATTTCGATATGCTTGATGAGCCAACTGAAAATGAAGAAGATATGCTTGACTTGGCGTTTGGCCTTACGCATACTTCACGTCTGGGGTGCCAGATAAAAATTTCAGAAGCGCTGGATGGTTTAACAGTAAAGCTTCCCGAGGCAACAAGAAATATGATGGTTGATAAGAAGGCCGTATAGAAATTAAGAAGTTGTCGGGTTAAAAATCACGGCTCAAAAATTATTAGGGGTTTATATATTCATGAAGAAAAAGATTCTTGCTGTTGTCGTTCTGGCTGGTTTAGTGATAGGTTCGCACGCAGCATTTTGGATATATGAATCCGGAAAAATAAAAACATCAATTGAGCAGTTGGCTGGCCGTATTTCTAAAGAAATAGGCAAAAAAAACACAGAGCTGCTTTTTTCAAAATCCGAACTTTCTGGATATCCGTTTCATTTCGCAGTTAAACTAAGCCAACCGAAAATTACCAGCACAGGTGGCGGTGAAAAGCTTGAGTTATTCAGTGCAGATGAGCAACTTATTATAACTACTAATCTTACAGGCGGTCACTATAAAGTGCAGTTGCCTTCCCATATTGATATTAAACAAACCGTTAATGAAAAAGAACAGTCTTATAAGCTTGAGTTTACAAATACCAGGCCTCAGATAGACCTAAAACTTGGAGGAAATATTCTAACTGTTGGCGAAAACATTGATATAATGCAATATATTAATGATAATATGAAAGAAACTAGCTACATAGATTCAGGATACGTATTAAGTAATGTAGATGGCGGAGCAAAGATTTCTTCTTCAGGCGGTGATTTTGTAAAAATTGTCCAAAGCAAGAATATGCAAAATAATATAGAAACCGCATATAACATAAAGGTTGATAACCTAGACGCGGCGCAGTTTTTTGTGGATGGTAATAAAACTGTTGATCAACAGGCGGCGAGTGGTTTGTGGCCAATAATTGCTTCGGTTGATTTGTCTAGTATCGATATGCGCGATGAAGGTGGTAGGAGCAAGAGCATTGATTTTGTGGTTAGGGGGGTAGATTTATCAGCTGCTTCGTTCGGGGTTAGAATTAATGGAGACATAAAGGCCAATGGTGAAGATATTTTCCCTTTTGGTAATTTAAGCATAAAACTAAGTAATTATCAGAATCTAGTCGATTATTTTAGTGGTATGGTAAGGCATGCGCTTGCTGAAACTAAAATTCCGTTCTTTAACATACAAAGCGATAAATCAATAGACTTTAAGAAAGTTATGTCTGAAGTTGCTAGCGAGAAATCTAATGAGGATAAGGACATATTGCTTGAATTACGTCGTGAGAAGGGCAAAAGCCTGTTTATAGGCCAGAAGGGTTTAATGGAAGTAATTGACCTTCTCAAATCAAGCGCAAGCAACGCAGAACAAAAGGGCGATGCAAGCGCTTCTGTTCAGCAGGGAACAAAGAATATTGCACCAGAAATAACACCCGAACTTCTGAAAACGAAGTAAGCCAGACTTTTGACCTATAGCGAAATAAAAATGTCTTAAAATGAGGTTTTGGAAATACTTCCAAAACCTCATTTTCTTGGTTTTTTTGCTTGTACAGGCCCCTGTAATAATAAGTAACAAAGAGTGATTTGTGTTTGAAGGCGATAATAGCTATTTTACAATCACAATTGTATTTAGTTTTTATCAAGGAATATTCAAGAAATGTCGAATTATCAACGCACTGTAAGTAATAAAGTAAGTTGTTTTGGGGTTGGTTTGCATACAGGTGTTAGGGTTGACCTAGCTTTATTGCCTGCCGCCGAGGACGCCGGAATAATATTCAGGCGTATCGATATTAAAGATAAAAATCAGATAATTAGCGCAAATTACGCCAATGTTTCAAACACGTTGCTTGGTACTACCATCCGAAACGAGGAGGGTGTTCATGTAGCAACTATAGAACATCTTATGGCAGCTTTATGGGGCTGTGCTATTGATAATTGCGTTGTAGAAATTAATGGCCCAGAAGTGCCAATTATGGATGGAAGTTCTGAGCCATTTGTATTCCTGATAGAATGCGCTGGCATTCAGGAGCAGAAAAAAAATAGGCGTGTAATTGAGGTGCTTAAGGAAGTTGCAGTATATGAATCCGACCAAGAAAGCGGCGGATATATGAAAGTTTCGCCTGGAAATGATTTTTCAGTAGATTTGCATATAGATTTTGGTGAGGCTGTGATTTCAAGCCAAAATTGCTCGTTTGACACGCAAACTATATCCTTCAAGAGTGATATTTGCCGTGCGCGAACATTTGGTTTTGAGCATGAGGTTGAGCATATGCGGAAGAATGGCCTTGCAAGGGGAGGTTCTTTAGAAAATGCGATAGTAATCGGCAAGGATGGAGTTCTTAATAAAGAGGGGCTGCGCTATCGAGACGAATTCGTGCGCCATAAAGTACTTGATTGCATTGGTGATATATATCTTGCTGGAGGTCACATTCAAGGCAGCCTAAAGGGCTTTAAGTCAGGCCATGCACTGAATAATAAATTGCTAAGGAAGTTCTTCGCGGATAAGGACGCGTGGCGGCTTGTTCCAGCTCCAGAAGTGGAGCCTTTGTTTCTTGCTCAATAGCGGCATAGGCATAATTAAAAAAGTGTGGAGCTTATAATATCTTCTGACTTTTAAGTGAAGATCCCATATTTTATTCGGCCTGGTTCTTGCTATCCATAGCTATTTTCAAGAATATTGCTGCGAGTATTCCACTACCAATAAACCATGTTTGCCACATACCATATGCGGTTTGGCCAATAAGGAAATAATTGACAAAAAGAGCAGTACAGCTTGCCATCATGTAAGGGTCTTGGATGGTTTTTGAAATGCGTAGCAATATCAGCACGAGAAATGCCGAGAATATAAACAACCCTACCACGCCAAGTTCCAGCCAAATTTGCAGAGTGTTATTGTGCGGGTGCAAAGGCAAAGGGCTTCTGCCTCCTTGCACATAATCACTCTCCTGCACAGGATAGCTTCTTGATGCATTTAAACCCCAACCAAAAATTGGTTTCTTCAAGGCCTGTTTTGCGGAATAATCCCATATATAAAGTCTTATATCAGATGCCGCCCCTGGAACGGTAGGAACATTACCAACTAATTTATGTGCATTCATAACTGAAGCAGCCACTGCAAATGCAAATACCCCTATCACCGCTAGTGTAGCAAAAACTTTTAGTGCTTTTTGTCCTTTATAATACACTATAGGAAAAATAAATACTCCACCAATAAAAAACCCTATAACGGTAGAAAAACTATCCAGTCGTAAAACGGTTAAAAAAACTACCGTGAAAAGCGCTAGCGCCGACTTCTTTTTTTGTAAGCTTATAAGGTAGTAAATAGCAGCCCAGCTTATTAAACTTAAAACGCTCGCAGCACGATTGAATATCACAATATCAAATTCATGGCTTACTTTATAAGAAATTCCAAATGTACGGCTGATAAAGCCATTAGTAAATATTTCAATATTAGCAAAAATTAAGGCAAGGACAATACCACCCAATAATACCTTCAATATTATTTCTTTTTTATTAATATAGGGAACATATGCGAATAATCCTAAACTACAAAATAACACCCCAACCATGCGTATCCATAGGCTTACACTTTCATTAGGGCGGATAGCCCAGAATGAGCTGATTAGGGCGTAAGCAAAGAAAACTAGAATGATTTTATTAACGTCTGAGTCGTTCCAAATATTTTTGAATTTGCCTTGTTTTATAAAAAAAATTAAAGGGTGTAATGCAAGCAGCACAAAAATCAACGACATGCCAAGTGGCGAGAAAAAAGCAAACAGTGGTATTAAAAAGGCAAAAAAGCACATGCCCATAAACTGCATTCTGTCTTCCATTATAATCCTTTATGTTTTGATGCTTTCGTTGTTGATGTGTTCTTTTAGCATGAGTAGATCCTTCCATGCAACACGTTTCTGGCCAGGAGACCTTAGAAGGTAGGAGGGATGAAAAACGGCGGTTGTTTTAATTGGCGCTCTCAAATAAATATTGTTATATTTAAGAAAATTACCACGTAGATTAGTGATGCCTTCCTTGCTATTTAACAACGAGGCTACGGCTGTCCCACCAACCAGCACAATAATTTTCGGTTCAATTAATGCTATATGTTTTTCAACAAAGGGAAGGCAGACTGCAAGTTCTTCTGGGGTTGGCCGCCTGTTTCCCGGCGGCCGCCAGAATATTGTATTTGTGATATAAAAATTCTTCTCTCGGTTTAGGCCAACGCAGGCCAGCATTTGGTCGAGCAACTTTCCGCTTGCTCCGCAAAAAGGTATGCCTTGAGCATCTTCCTCGGCGCCTGGCGCTTCGCCAATAAGCATTATTTGCGCGTTTGGGTTGCCATCAGCAAAAACTGTATTAGTTGCGGTCTTTGTTATAGAAAGATCTTTAAAATTTTCTATAGCAATTCTTAATTCTACCAGATCGTTACATTTTTCTGCCATCATCCGCGTGGCCTGCATTGCAGATGACGGGCTGCTGATATTATTTTTTTGTGGTGTAACAGCGAGAAGCTTTTGCGGCGCCATTACAGTCATGGTTTCTTTTATCTTGTTAGAAGTTTCTTCCTTTTGCGCAGGGGCGGGCTGATTTTCAAGCCGGTTGAAAGTAGAATTGGATATTGCCTCATCAGCTCCCATTTGAAGTTGCCATTTCAAACCGGCTAACTTGTTATACATTTTGAGATTCTCCAACAATAATTTCCGGCATTGCTTCGCGATATTCGCTAGGTGACTGGCCAGTTACTTCCTTAAATACCCTATTAAAAGATGTAATGCTACTAAAGCCTGCATCATAGGCAACAGTTGTAACTGATAAATCTTTTTTTGTTAACAACACTTTTGCATCCTTTATTCGGTAGTCATTTGTGAGCTCACTGAAGCTTTTATTAAAATGTAAATTAATTATTCGTGACAGCAAGTGCTCACGAACACTAAGTTTCTTTGCAAAAATTGCACGGTTGAAACCAGACTCGCGATAAGGTTTTTCGGTTTCTAAAATCTTTTCAGCCCTAATGGCAACAGATTTTTCATATTCCGTTAGGTGTGTCTTGCCAACAGATATGGTTATTGTCTCTATTTCAAACTGCTCATTAAAAACTCTGAATATTGAGGTCATAACCATATATATAAAGGCAATTTTTATCATGGATATTGCAAAAACATAACTTTGCGTGCTAACGACCTTGCTTACAAACCCTATTTCCAGTCCGATAAGTATTAAATTATAGATTATAATACATATAACCAACCAGTATTTATGCCGTCTAATTAGTGGATTGCTATCCAAGTTAAACGAAATCCTTGAGAAAACAAACATAAGAAGAAGAAAAATAAATGAAGAAACTATAGCTATATTTAAGTGCAGGGTTGCCTCTGAAGCAAAACATAATCCAATGTTGGCTCCGCAGGTATAAATATAGTTAACAAATATCCGGATAAAAGGTCCCGTTGCCAGCACGGGAAAAGCAAGGATAAGCCAATATAAAGGCGGTGGAACCCTTTGCATTGTCATTTGTAATATTAACAGGAAGCTAACAGCAGGCATCATGCTATCTGCCATGAGCAGAAAGAAAGCAAGATATGGATGCGCCTCCGGATTGTTGTATAGAACCTCCATCATCCTATATAAAAGGCCCGAGGAAAGTGATAGGAAATATATTATTGATATGGCAACATTGCTTTTTTTATGAGTTGTGGCCAATAAATATACAATTACAAAAGCGCAAGGAAGTAATGCCGCAAGCTGTAGGGCCTCATTTAGTGAAAACTGTAATTGATAATCCACGTGGGGCCTATATTATTGCTATTGACCAGGGTGCGAATCCTTGTAAGTTTTACTTTCTTTTAGCTTCTTTAGTTCTGGATGGTCGTCTATATATTTTTTTAGACGGTCTGACACAAAATAAGCCATGAAATTCAACTCTCCAGGATCTATTGTCTCTGCATTCTTCAATATATCTGCGATAATTTGCATGGCCTGTTCTTCTTCGCCCTTTTGTTCTAAAATAAACGCAGGCATTTGCTTTGCCCAAATCGGGATATCATTTCTTGGTGTTGCAGCAAGTTTATAAGCCAGCCTTAGCGCCCAATCCTTATCCTCTAGCTTATGGTTAGCAAGATAAACAGCCTGTCCTAACCACCACCATTTGTTGTATTTGTTATACTCATTTAGTCCGGCGTCTTCTTCAAGATATTGTACAATATATTTTACGTCTGGTGTGTTCTGAGTTGCGCTATAGTAATATGCAGCAATTGATGGTACAAAACTGGATTTGCTATCGAGTTTGTCCAGCAACGTAAACCATTTATAAAGTTTGGAATAATCATATAACTTGAGAGCAGTGAACCTGCCAAAAGTATCACCTGCATTTTGCAAATCAAAAGCAAGAGTTCGGAAATAAAACTGCTCATCCCCAAAAGAAAAGGCTTTAATTGAAAGCTCACTGGGCACCTCAGGCACGATCGTAAAATCAGGTTTAAAATGCCGCGTTTGATTCCAAAGCATTACCTGCATTATCAAAAAAAGATATAAATATATGTCAGTCCTTATAAAACGGGTTTGTGCCATAATACCTAAAATTGTTTGCGTTTGAAATCAAACACTGCCATTGAAAGGAGAACCCCTATAAACACTAATGATTGAGTCTGGAATACCCATAAATCCTTTTGCCCATCAACGCCATATATAAGCCAGCTGCTTTTTGCATAAAGGTCAAGTCGTGGTACTACAGTTGAAAGTGCTAACATAGTGTTGCCCATAAATTGGCCATATTTTCCAGAAGTCATAATTGAGGGCTGATCAAGGGTGGCTACAAAGAAACCCATGAGTCGGGAAATGAGATAAAAAGAGAATGATGACATTACCGCGCTAACTGCGCTGTTTAGTATGAGAGAAGAAACCAGTGCAAACGCAAGCACAAGAGAAATTTCTAGAACCATGCTGGATGCCCAATAAGCAAGTCCAACCATGTTTGGTTCAAAAGCAAGCTTCATTAGCACTACCACTGGAATTACAGCTATAAAGCCTAGCATCACAAAAGCAAACCAGTAAGCTATTACAAACTGAGGGCGGGAAATTGGCTTAGACAGCATAGCCTCAATTTCGCGATTATCAAACAAACGGCGCACATGGAAACAAACAAAAACAATCAATCCCACCTGAAGAGCAATTCTGCTGCTGCCTGAAAAATAAGCCAGGGACATTTGCTCCTGCTCAACCAGGGCAGTACCCCCTGTAAATACTGAAAGCCCATATGCCATAACTATAATTGCTAGTAACCCTATAAAAAGCAAGTCACGTCCTGCTGTCAGAAGGGTATAGCGAATGATCGTTTTCATAGTGTGTCCTTAGTCTTTTAAAGGCACCGCGTAAAGTTCAAGGCGGTGTCCTATTAATTTATACCCTAATTTCTTTGCAACTTCAACCTGTAGTCGTTCTATCTCGTCATTATGAAACTCAATTATTTTTCCAGTCTTAATATTTATAAGATGATCGTGATGATCCTCTGGAAATTCTTCATAACGCGCTTTGCCATCGCCAAAATCATGTTTTTCTATGATACCGGCTTCTTCGAACATTCGCACAGTTCTATAAACCGTTGCAATGCTTATATTTTTATCTAGCCTTGATGCGCGTTTATATATTTCCTCAACATCGGGGTGATCAGTTGCGTTAGAGATTGTTTGGGCAATAACTCGCCTTTGGCCTGTCATTTTCAGGCCTTTTTCAATGCATAATTTTTCTATTTTAGATTCCACGTTCAAAACTTCTGCTTGAGGGTTTTTCATTTACCACCTACTATATTGCAAAAATATAATATTGTTAGCATTTATAATAAAATCAACTGTAAATTATTGCCTATGAAAGAATTTAACGTAGATATAAATATTGAAGCAGGGAACTGGGTAAAAGATTTACCTCGCGCGGAAGAAATTATTAAGAAAGCAGTAATTGCTGCCTTGCATGCATCAGGAATTGCAGGGTATGCTAGGAGTATAGAGGTTTCGGTGCTGCTTACTAATGATGAATCTATACAAAATCTTAACCGTGATTATAGGCATAAAGATAAACCGACAAATGTCTTATCCTTCCCTTTGGAGAGTTTTAACGCTGGGGAATATTCTAAAGTGAGAGATGACATTGCAATTGGTGACATTATTTTTGCCTTAGAAACTATAAAAAGCGAGGCGCTAGAGCAAAAAAAAATGCTTGAGCATCATCTCGCCCACCTTTCAATACATGGCGCTTTGCACCTAATTGGTTATGATCATGAAGATGACCGTGATGCAGAAATTATGGAGGCGCTAGAGATTAAGATATTGGCAGAGCTTGGAATTTCCAATCCATATGAAGAAGCTTAATTTATATAATTTCGTAAAAATTTTAATTTCCGACACGGTTATTTGACACTTGTGGTTTGGCGTGCTATATACGCGGCGGTTTAAAAATCTAAAGCGGATATATAGTTTATGGGTAGACAACAAAAACAACCTAAAAAAAGAAACGTAAAAGAAAGAAACGTAAAAGAATTGCTGAACGCAAATAAAGAGGTAGAACGTCTTATAGCGCCTGTAGAAGAAGTGATGAAATTAACTGAAGAACGCCATGAAACTAAAGTTGATTTTCCGCGTAATAATGTATTAACTCATTTTGATGATTCTGCATTTGAGAAATATAATAAAAATAGCAGGGGAGACTTGAGAACTCAGTTAATTGCTGAAAGAGATAGAAGAAATGAGCAGAAATTGAATTCATCTTCAAGGGAGTTGGAAAGATAGGCTAATAAAACTAAGCAAGTAGCTCCCTGTTGCCACCGATTGCAGCGGTGTTTTCAGTGAAACATCGCTCAACCGCAAAACGTAGCAAATAATTTGGTCCTCCTGCTTTAAATCCTGTGCCGGATAACCCCTCGCCGCCAAAAGGCTGCACACCAACGGTTGCGCCAATCATTGAGCGATTAACATACATATTTCCAGTATGGGCATGTTCACGTAAATAGTTTATGCGGCTTGTGATTCTGGTTTGCAGGCCAATTGTAAGGCCATAGCCAACATCATTTATAGAATCAATAATTGTTTCAAACTCATTAGCCTTGAAACGGATTATGTGAAGTACAGGGCCAAAAACTTCACCAGGCAAGTCCTTTATAGAATCAATTTCAAAAGCTATTGGATAGATGAAATATGAAGAGCCTTCATCTTGAGGTATCTGTGTTTGATTGTTGTATTGATATATTTCAGGATCTTTTTCGGCGTTAACATCTGGAAGACTTACAAAATGATTGGGTATTGCCTCAGCAAGCACTTTGAATTTACGTCTTGCGCTGTAAATATAGTCGCTTAAGTTTTTGTGGGCATCCCCATCAATAACCGGGCCAATATCTGTAGAAAAATCTGCAGGTGAGCCTACCTTCAAAATTTCCATTGCACCTTTGAGTGTTTCTATTAATTTTCCAGCAATATCTTCCTGAACATAAAGAACCCTAAGGGCTGAGCAACGCTGCCCCGCGCTGCCGAATGCAGATAATATAATATCGTCAACGGCCTGTTCCAAATGGGCGCTACTATCAACTATCATAGCGTTAAGGCCGCCTGTTTCAGCAATAAAAGGTACTATAGCTCCAGAGCGAGCAGTTAGTGTTTGGGAAATAATATTTGCAGTATCGCAAGATCCTGTGAAGGCAACGCCCGCGATGCGTTTATCATTTAGCAAGATTTTGCCAATTGAAGCGCCATCGCCAGGAAGGAGGCTTATAGCATTTTTTGGCAGACCTGCTTTTAGTAATAATTTAACCGCAAATGATGCTATAAGAGGAGTTTGCTCAGCGGGCTTTGCGATTACTGCGTTGCCGGAGGCTAAAGCCGCTACAATTTGCCCTGTGAATATTGCCAAAGGAAAATTCCACGGGCTAATGCACACAAAAACTCCTCTGCCGTGTAGCGATAGTTCATTTAATTCGCCAGTTGGTCCTTGCATTTTTTTAGGTGTTGCAAATAATTCCTTGGCACGTACAGCATAATAGCGGCAAAAATCAACCGCTTCACGAAGCTCTGCAATTGAATCGGAAATAGTTTTCCCTGCCTCCATAGTGCAAAGCGCCATAATCTCGCAGGAATTCTCCTCCAGCAAATCAGCAAATTTTTCTATTATCTCTGCACGTTTCTGGACAGATGTAGTGCTCCAGCTTTTAAATCCAAGTGAGGCAGTATCGAGAGCAGCTAACGTGTCTTCCTCAAGGCTTTCATGAACGGATCCAACGCTAATATTGATATTATAGGGTGCTAAAATAATAGCAATGTTATCTTCCAGTAGTGAAGATATAGAGCTGCGTTCTTTGCCATTTATAATAGGCGAGCATTTGCCACTTTTATCATAGAACCTGGCAAGGTCTTTTTTTAATTTTTCTAGATGAGAACTATTACCTAAATCAAAGCCGGTAGAATTCTTCCGAGCCGTACCATATAAATCGGGTGGAAGTCTTAATACCCTCTCCCTCTTGGAGAGGGAGGTGGTAAGGGTTCCTTGAGAAACTTGCAACTCCACGTCGGATTTCTTGCCAATTACTTTGTAATTGGATAAATCCGACTCTCCCAAGGGGAGAGATAAAGGGTCTGCAACCAGCTCTTCAACCGTAATTTCACTATCAATAATTTTCTTTAAGAAAGAAGCGCTCGCACCATTTTCAAGTATGCGTCTGATTAAATAGGGTAGCAAATCTTGATGAGCGCCAACCGGAGCATAAATCCTACAAGGGATGCGCCCCGCAATGTGGTTGTAAATGCCTGTACCCATTCCATAAAGGCGCTGAAATTCATAATTATTTTTACCTGCTGCCATGACTTCTATGCTAGCAATGGTGAGGGCGTTGTGGGTAGCAAATTGCGGATAAATAATATCAGCATTTTCGAGCATTTTGTTAGCGCAAGCTAAATAGGAAATATCACTATATTCTTTTTTAGAAAATACAGGAAAAGCAGAAAGACCAGATATTTGCGCGCTTTTAATTTCAGAATCCCAGTAAGCTCCCTTTACAAGACGTACCGGAATCTGGCGTGATGTTTCCTTTGCAAGGTTGCAAATGTAATCAATAACATGTACCGCGCTTTTGTTATAGGCTTGCACCGCAAGGCCTATTCCATCGAAATTGCCAAGCTCCGAGTCACTTACTAATTTTGTAAAAATTTCCAATGAAATATCAAGCCGTGATGATTCCTCAGCGTCAATTGTAACGCTTATTCCTTCACTTTTAGCTTTTAAAATTATTTGTTTTAGTCTTGGAATAAGATGTTTAAAAACCATTTCTTTGTTAGTTAGCTGATACTTAGGATAAAGCGCAGAAAGTTTTACTGAAATTCCAGGTCGTTCATAAAGGCCTTTGGATTTATCGGCTGTTTTTGCTACTTCTTCTACCCCGTTTAAATAATTCTCAAGGTATTTTTGCGCTTGATCTTCGTTGCGGGCTCCCTCGCCAAGCATGTCGTATGATAGTGTGTATCCCTCAGCTTCAAATTGCCTAGCTTTTTTCAGGGCTTCTTTTGTGGTTTCACCAAGAACAAAATGATCCCCTATAAGCTTCATGGATTGTTTTAGCGATTCGCGGATTATGGGATCTGCTAATGTTGAAACCGTGCTACCAAGCTCCATAAGTTTACTGGCTACTTTTAATCCTAAATTTGAGGCTTTAACAATAGAAGATCCGCTTTTTCCATTTTTAGACCAACTCGCACTTTTCAATTTATCATGTATAAATAAATTGGCGGTGTGGCTATCTGGAATACGCAGCAAAGCTTCAGAAAGCGACATAACGGCCAGCCCTTCATTCGTTTCCAACCCATATTGGCGGAAGAATTCCTCAAGGCCAATGCCGCCGGCATCTGCGCGGAAATTTTCTATATAAGATTTTGCAATTGCTGCAGCTTTAGCATGGTTGTAATTTGTGCCCTGCATAGCTTCCATTAATTTTGCTACGCAAGCTTGCTCATCCTCAAGTCTTGAGATACTTATTAAGTTTAATGTCTCGGAAAAATTTTCATGCATTGTGGTATCATTAATTGTGTTATACTCACTTTATAATACTTTTTAGTAAAAAAGAAGTTAAGGTTTGAAGAAAATCAGGTAGAATTAAAGATTGGTAGTCGGTAATCGGTAATTTTAGGGTTTCGCTTTTCCGGATTTTTATAATTAAGTTTGCGTTATCACTCCAAATTACCTATCAGCCACAACCCCTTACCTTTCACACCAAAAGGAACCGCTATGAATCCGATAATTTCAAAAGAACAGCAATATTCAGCGCATAATTACGCTCCCTTGCCTGTAGTTTTAGTTCGGGGGCAAGGTTCGTTCTTATGGGATGATGCAGGAAAACGTTATATTGACATGATGAGCGCATATTCCGCAGTAAGTCACGGCCACTGCCACCACAGAATAGTTGCGGCTCTCCATGCACAGGCACAAGAACTATGCGTGACCTCAAGAGCTTTCCATTCGGATAAACTCGCCCCATTCATGGAAAAATTATGTAACCTATCTGGCATGGATATGGGTTTGGCTATGAATAGCGGCGCGGAGGCGGTTGAAACAGCCATAAAAGCAGCAAGGCTTTGGGGATATAAAATTAAAGGTATAGCTAAAAATAAGGCAAAAATAATTGTCGCTAAAAATAATTTCCATGGTCGCACTACAACCATAATTAGCTTTTCAAGTGAGGCTAGTTACAAAAATAATTTCGGACCATTCACACCGGGGTTCAAAACTATAGCTTATGGGGATGCCGATGCTTTGGAAGCCGCAATTGATAAGGATACTTGCGCTTTTTTAGTTGAGCCTATGCAGGGCGAGGGCGGAATCATAATTCCTCCGGATGGCTGGCTAAAAAAGGTGCAGAAAATTTGTAAGAAAAATAATGTATTGCTGATCCTTGATGAAATACAAACCGGACTTGGCCGAACTGGCAAAATGTTTGCCTACCAATATGAAATAGACAAACCTGATGGGTTAATATTAGGAAAGGCTCTAGGTGGAGGGATTCTCCCCGTTTCTGCATTTTTGGGTTCTAATGATATTATGAAGTTATTTAAACCGGGTAGCCACGGTTCAACTTTTGGAGGCAATCCGCTTGCCTGCCGCGTTGCATTAGAGTCGCTCGATACACTTCAGGATGAAAATTTAGTAGAGAATAGTCGCGAATTAGGGGGGTATTTATTAGAAGCACTTAAGAACATTAATAGCAAATTAATAAAGGAAGTGCGTGGCAGGGGCCTTTGGATTGGGGTGGAAATTGATAAAAAATATGTCTCCGCGCGCAATGTTTGCGAGGCGCTGATGCGTAATGGTGTTCTCACAAAAGAAACCCACGAGGTTGTGGTGCGTCTGGCCCCTCCACTTATTATTACTAAAGACATTCTAGATGAAGCAATAGCGATAATTATTGCTACTTTAAAAGAAGTGGAAGCCGGGCTATAATATGCAGAAAATCTCGCTTATCCCATATTCATGCGGCGCAGGCGCAGGAAATAAAACCTGTGCAGATGCGCCCGAATATTTACAAAAAACCGGATTCACAGATTTGTTGCGAAAAAAAGGCGTGGAAGCATCATGGCTACCGGACCTTATATCTAAAGAAATTTTAGATAGGCTGCCAAGCAATGTTGCAAAAGTTGCAGCTTACTGCGCACAGTTAAGAAATCAGGTGCAGGATGTTTTGGTTTCTGGAGGGTTCCCGATCACGATTGGTGGTGACCACTCAATGGCAATTGGCACATGGACAGGAGTTGCTGATTGCCTCCACACAAGGCGCAAACTTGGCCTGATCTGGATTGACGCGCACATGGATGCCCACACGGCAAAAACTTCGCATAGCGGTAACCGTCACGGTATGCCGGTTTCATACTTGCTTGGCTATGGTGACGATGAGCTTATAAAAATAACCAAAGGTGAGCCGGTAATTGTCCCATACCAGCTTTGTTTAATAGGGGTAAGAAGTTTTGAGAGGGAAGAAGAAGAATTATTGCACTCGATAGGCGCAAAATTTTTTACAATGGAAGAAGTAAGAAAAAGAGGCTTGAGTGATGTGATGCTGGAGGCCGTAAAGATAGTTTCTGCACATACAGCTGGTTTTGGAATAAGCATTGACGTTGATGCGTTTGATCCAGAAATTGCGCCAGGCACAGGCACGCTTGAGAGCGGTGGGTTGCTCAAAGAACAGTTCATTGAGGCGATAGAATTTGCAATAAAGGGTTATACCAGCCAGCTTCTAGCGCTAGAAATAGCTGAATATAACCCGCATCTAGATAAAAATAATATTACAGCAAATTTAATTGCAGAAATTATCTCTGCAATACTAAAAGATAAAACTCTATAATTTACCGAAGCGGCTCTTTATATGTATCTCTATAAAAATACAGCGCAGTTAGTGAAATTATATTACATAAAATCACATAGCCCGCAATTGAAAAATGAGACCCAGTGTGGCCCACCAGCCACTCACAAACCATTGGCGCTGTTCCGCCAAACATTGCAGCTGCAAGATTGTAGGAAAGTGCCATTCCAGTATAACGTATGGAAGTGGGAAATAACTCTACCAGAACTGCTGGTATTGGTGCTATGTAAGTTCCTACAATTAAACCAAATATTATTTGTGAAATAAGAATAGCGCCGTAGCTTTTTATGCCCATTATAAAAAATAGTGGCACAATACACACCATCATAAGTATAGCAGAAGTTACCAGAATTGGTTTGCGGCCATATTTATCAGATGCAGCAGAGCTTGCTATAACGGTTAACATCATCACAATCATCGTAATAGTGTTAATTGTTAGTGCATCATCGACAGCTAAACCAAGCTTCTTATTCATAAAAGAGAGGAAATAAACGCTGGTAAGATAAAAAGGCATTGTAACAGTTATAAAAAGTGAAAATGCCTTTAGCATAGTTCTTTTGTTGCTGGCAAGGGCAGTACGAAGTGGTGTAGCATCAAGATGACCTTCTTTTTTTGCCTCTTCGTATGCAGGGCTTTCATCGCAATTCGAGCGCATATATAAACCAACAAGCCCGATCACTATCCCTATGAGGAAAGGTACGCGCCAACCCCAACTTCTAAAATCTTCAGGTGACAATCCTTTAACAAATAATAAAGCAACAAATGATCCAAGCAGGAAGCCCATTATTAGGCTTACAATTGATGCGGCGCCAGCGAAGCCACGTCGGCCAGGAGGAGAGCACTCTATTATATAGGCCATAGAACCAGAAAACTCGCCACCCAAAGAGAGACCCTGAAAAATACGTATTATTGTGAGTAAAATTGGAGCAGTAATGCCGATTTGCGCATATGTAGGTAGTAAGCCTATACATCCGGTTGGAATTGCCATCATTAATATTGCTATGACTAATGATGAGCGGCGGCCATATTTATCGCCAATATAACCAAATAAAATAGCTCCTAATGGCCGGAAAAGGAACCCAACAGCAAAAACTCCGAAAGTAGCGATTAATCGGGTAGTTTCATTGTCTCCAGGGAAGAATAATTCGCTTAAAATGAAAGACATATGGGCATAAAGCGCATAATCATACCACTCAAGGCCATTGCCGAGCATCCCCGAAATGACAACTTTGCTTAGCCCAGACTTCTTTGGCTCTTGGGATATGGTTATATCTTCCAGGATTGTATTTACTGCGATTGAAGCATTCATGTTGTGGCCCCCTTAATATGTAATGGACTTTTTCTATAACTATAAAACGCGTAAAAAAGTATTCCTATAAAACTCCATACTCCAAACCTTACCCAGGTTGTGGCAGGAAGGCTGAGCATTAAATATCCGCAGCTAGCAATAGCGCCAATTCCCACAAACCAGATTGCAGGACAGCGGAAAGGTCGCTTGGTATTCGGGTTAGATTTTCTGAGCACTAAAACTCCAACAGCAACAATCACAAAAGCTGAAAGTGTACCGATATTTGAAAGTTCAGCAATTACATGCAGCGGCGCAAAGCCTGCCACTAATGCAACTAATATTCCCGTTCCAATTGTCATGATATAAGGGGTGCCGAAGCGAGGGTGAATTTTACCAAAACTCTCAGGGAGAAGCTGATCACGTGACATTGCAAAGAAAATTCTGGTTTGTCCGTAAATCAACACAAGAAGAACGGTTGTAAGGCCTGCAATTGCACCGACTGCAACAAGTATCGAGCCAAAATTATAACCAATTGAGCGCAATGCAAATGCAAGCGGTTCAGCGTTATCGAGCAATTTATAAGAGACTATACCAGTTAATGCTCCTGCAACCAGAATATATAATACTGTGCATATTAACAAAGATCCTATAAGGCCAATTGGTAAATCGCGGTTAGGATTTTTGCACTCCTCAGCCGAGGTTGAAACCGCATCGAAACCAATATAAGCAAAGAAAATAATTGCAGCTCCAGTGGCAACTCCGCTAAAGCCATAAGGCAGGAAAGGGTTCCAATTTTCAACATGTATGTTAGGAATTGCAAGCACAAGGAATAAGGTTAATGTGCATAATTTTACCAGCACTAGCACCATATTAAATTTTGCACTTTTTGCAGTGCCGAAAACTAGCAAGGTTGTTACAAAAACAGTAATAAGCATGGCGGGCAGGTTCATCAGGCCTGCAGGCTTATCGCTTTCACCAAGCCAATTTGGTGAATGAGTTAGGCTGTAGGGCAGCGCATGGCCGGCAGCTTCAAAAATTCCTGTAACATAACCAGACCATCCGGAGGCCACAGCGCCTGCTGAAACAGCGTACTCAAGAATTAAATTCCAGCCAATAATCCAAGCCGCGGCTTCTCCAAGAGAAGCATATGTATAAGTATATGCGCTTCCTGCAACAGGCACCATCGATGCAAGTTCAGCGTAAATTAACGCAGCAAAAACACATGCAGTGCCTGATAATACAAATGAAAGGACGATTCCAGGGCCGGCATATTTAGCAGCGCCAACGCCAGTTAAAACGAATATCCCCATTCCAATAATGCAGCCAATGCCCAAAAGAGTTAGGTCAAGGGCTCCAAGCGACTTAGTGAGCCGCTTCTTTTCAGAATGCTCAATAATATCAGCAATTGGCTTAATACGTAACATATTCATCAGCTACCTTGGCCGAAAGATTTATAAGGGAAGAGGAAGTTAAAGCTCTTCAATAGTTTTGTCAACAACTTGAAAAGAGAATAGATAATTTATATCAATTTTTATTACGATTTATGAAATCTTTCGTATACAAAACCACTCTTAATAATGATATAGTGCACCTATATAGCATTAAAAACAGGTAGGTTTATGTTCGGGAGCAAGCAGACTGTAGGGCAATTCCTTTTCGATTATATACACAAGCAAGGCGTTGGCCATGCATTTGGAATTCCAGGGGACTTCGTGCTACCAACATTCCGTTGGCTGGAGAAATCGGCAATTAAAGTTATAACAATGACGCATGAGCCTCAAGTTGGCTTTGCTGCAGATTGTTACGCCCGCTCGACAGGGCTTGGGCTTGCGGTTATAACATATTGTGTTGGTGGCCTAAATATGCTCAATTCAATAGCTTGCGCTTATGCTGAAAAAAGTCCGGTGATTATTATCTCTGGCGGGCCTTCGCCGAACGACAGGCACAAAGACCCAATGGTGCATCACAAAGTTCGTACATTCGATACACAGCGGCGCATTTTTGAGGAAGTAACTTGTGCTAACACTATATTGCTCGACCCAGAAACAGCGGCCAGTGAAATAGTACGTGTTGTTGAGGAAATTAAGAAACATAAGCGCCCTGGGTATATAGAAGTGCCGTTTGATGTAGTTGATATGGAAATCACTATCCCCGCTAACCTCTATAAAACAAAAAAAGAGGAGTTAAGTGACAAAGAGGTTCTGGAAACGTGTGTTAGTGAGCTTGTGACTAAAATAAATAATGCAAAAAAGCCGGTTATATTGGCTGGCGAGGAATTGCACCGATTCGGCCTTACCGATATAGTTTCAAAATTTGCTACTAAAAACAACATACCAATAGCAGCAACATTGCTGGGTAAGAGTGTTATTCGCGAAGTTAATCCTCTTTATTTAGGGATTTATAATGGCTCGTCATCTGAGCCAGTATGCAAAGAATATATTGATAGCAGCGATTGCGTGCTAGTGATAGGCGCTATATTATCCGATATGTTACTGGGTTTTGCTACACAACGTTTTGACCGTAAGCGAACTTCAATCCTGAATATGGAGCAGATTCAGGTGGGTATGCATGTTTATGAGGAAATATTACTTAAAGATGTGCTTTCTGATCTACATCAATCAGATATTGTCCCGCGGGAAGAATTCATAAATCCAAATATACCAACGCCACATATACCCTTGGAAGATGCCGAGAAAAAAGAGGCAATTAATGTTGAATCGATGTTCCGCATCCTTTCAACAAGACTTGGTGAGGGCAGTTCTGTTGTGTGCGATACCGGAGATGCGTTGATGGGTGCAATGTCCTTGCGTACTGATAAACGCAACCATTTCTTTGCAGATGCATATTATCTATCAATGGGATTTGCCATGCCAGCTGCAATTGGAGCAATGTATGCTAACCCATCTAGTAAGGTTTACGCAATAATAGGGGACGGCGCATTTCAGATGACTGGCGTTGAGATTTCTACCGTTGCAAAATATGGCCTTGCCCCAGTTGTTATTATTATAAACAATGATGGATATGGTACACAGCGACATATTCTGGATGGCGAATTTAACAATATCCGTATGTGGGATTATACCAAAATTTGTGAATTAATCCGCTATGGAAAAAGTGTTCGCGTTACAACAAAAGGACAACTAGATGATGCTTTACTTGAGGCCGCTAACTATTCAGAATTGTATTTGATAGAGGTGGTTGTACCTCGGGATGATTGCAGTTCAAGCCTCAAAAGAATGGGCGAGGGGTTAAAGGCCTTAAGAAACCCAGGTGCGCGATGAGTCTTTGATAAATTATTATAGTTCCTGGTTGTCAGAATCTGAAGATTTGTATCTTTGCAAAAGATCTTTCAGGTGGAGTATCATGGTATTCTTATATTAAAAGTTGCATGCCAAGTTGTGCCAGTTTGGCACAACCTTTCCATAGTAGTTCTATGTTATATTTATAACCAAATATAGTGTTTGATTGTGCGTTGCACCACAACATGCGGGGGATTCTTTTGTATTGTAATTGATGCAAGTGATAGTTTTTGATATACTTAAATTGTGGACGCTTGTTTAGAAAAGGGCCAATTAAAACAAAAAGATTTTCTGGTTCTTAGGCCGCATTGAGTAAGATGGTAACTAAAAATGTTTCAGGATATAACAGTAAATGACACAAAATTCTTTAAGGCGGGCTTGGTGTTGTTAAGCTGTTTTTTAACCTTGGGTTGCAGCACCCCTAATGTTAAATATATTACACGAGAGGAGGTAAAGAAATATACAAATGATTCGCCGCAATTCACTTCTGTATCCTCAGAAAGTAAAGTTGCAAAGGTAAAAAAACCAATGTCATTGGGTGCTTTGCGTATAACCAGTAAATATGCTGAAGAAGGTGACCCAGGTCAGTTGATTATGCTACAGCGCAAGCGAGGAGTTTATATTGCCGAAACTGAGCTTATGAGCTCTACCAAAACACGGTATTTTTTGTCAGTGGGAATTGATCCTAGAAATCAAAGACCGGCTCTTGGTTTTAGAATAGAATTTTAGTCATATAAACAAAAATACACATATCTCTTGACAAAGATTGTCTTTTTACATAGATTCCTCGGCAATTTGCCCGACAATCGGCAAGTGCATCTTAAACATATTACACGAAGTAACAAATGGTACACACTGGAAGCAAAGTTCCTGAAGGGGCGACTGCAGCCCTGATTATGGCAGATGGAAAAATATTTTATGGTAAAGCAATGGGCGGGCAAAAGACGTCCATCGGAGAAATATGCTTTAACACCAGTCTTACTGGATATCAAGAAATCCTCACCGACCCTTCCTATGCAGGGCAGATAATAACTTTTACATTCCCGCATATAGGTAACATAGGTGTAAACGAAGATGATGTTGAGTCACTTGATCCTGTTGCGCGCGGCCTCATAATTAGGGAGGATATAACCAACCCCTCCAGTTTCCGTAGCCACCAGCATCTTTCAAAATGGCTCAAAGATAAGAAGATAGCCGGCATTTGCGCTGTTGATACACGCGCAATCACCCGCTACGTACGTATGAATGGTGCTCAGAATGTAGCGATTTATCATTTTGGTAAAGATAAGGTTGATATTTCAGGTGTGCTTGAACAGGTTAAAGCTTATCCCTCACTAAAAGGAATGGAACTGGCTGCTACGGTCTCTTGTGCCGAGCAATATTCCTGGGATAAAACAGTTTGGGAGCTTAATAAAGGCACGTTAAAAGGTGCAAAAGGTAAATATAAAGTTGTGGCAATTGATTATGGCATGAAGCTCAATATATTGCGTTGCCTTGTAAGTGTTGGCTGTGAAGTAAAGGTTGTTCCGGCAAAAACTACTGCTGAGGAAATATTAAAGCAAAAACCCGATGGAATTTTCCTTTCAAATGGGCCGGGCGATCCTGCTGCAACAGGCGAATATGCAATGCCTATCTTAAAAAAACTTATCGATAGCGGCGTGCCGATTTTTGGTATTTGCCTTGGGCATCAACTGCTTGCAAGGGCGCTTGGCTGCACTACCACTAAAATGCATCAGGGGCATAGAGGCGCAAATCATCCTGTGCAGGATTTAGAAACTAAGAAGGTAGAAATAACTAGCCAGAACCACGGGTTTGTTGTTGCAAAGAACGCATTACCTGACGACGTTGAAATTACACACTTGTCATTATTTGATGATACTATCGAGGGTATAAAGTCTAAAACCAGGCCGGTTTTCTCAGTTCAATATCATCCGGAAAGTTCACCTGGCCCGCACGATAGTTTCTATTTATTTGAGCGGTTTATAAGGTTGATGGAAGGGAAAAAATAAATGCCTAAAAGAACTGACATAAAATCTATCCTAATTATAGGTGCTGGTCCAATTGTAATTGGTCAGGCTTGTGAATTTGATTACTCAGGCACTCAAGCATGTAAGGTTTTAAAAGAAGAGGGTTACCGTGTTATTCTGGTGAATTCAAACCCGGCCACAATAATGACCGACCCTGAACTTGCGGACGCAACTTATATCGAGCCAATTACACCAGAAATGGTGGAGAAAATTATTGCTTTTGAAAAGCCAGATGCAATTTTACCGACTGTTGGTGGTCAGACAGCCCTTAATTGTGCGATGGCTTTAGCCAAAATGGGTATTCTAAAAAAATATAATGTTGAACTAATAGGCGCGAAACCAGAAGTCATAGAAAAGGCAGAAAATCGTAGTTTGTTCAATGCGGCTATGGCCCGCATAGGCCTTGAATGCCCGAAAAATAAAGTTGTGACTAGTTTAGAAGAAGCACGTAAAGCCCTTGAATATGTTGGCCTTCCTGCAATCATTCGTCCATCATTCACTATGGGTGGTTCCGGTGGCGGTGTTGCGTATAACCGTGAAGAATTCGAAACAATCGTGCTAAGCGGCTTAGACGCATCGCCAACAAATGAAGTGCAGATCGACCAATCCATAATCGGCTGGAAAGAATATGAAATGGAAGTGGTGCGTGATAAAGCAGATAATTGCATAATAATTTGTTCAATTGAAAATATTGATCCGATGGGTGTCCATACCGGCGATTCAATTACAGTTGCGCCAGCGCTAACACTAACCGATAAAGAATACCAGATAATGCGCAATGCATCTCTTGCGGTACTTCGTGAAATTGGTGTTGATACTGGCGGTTCTAACGTCCAGTTTGCTGTGAACCCTGAAAATGGTAAATTGGTTGTTATTGAGATGAACCCAAGGGTTTCAAGGTCAAGCGCGCTTGCTTCAAAAGCAACCGGATTCCCAATTGCTAAAGTGGCAGCCAAGCTGGCTGTTGGTTATACTTTGGATGAAATACGTAACGACTGTACAGAGGTTACTCCCGCATCATTCGAGCCCGTGATTGATTATGTTGTGGTGAAAATACCGCGCTTTAATTTTGAAAAATTCCCTGGCGCTGATTCAAACTTAACATCTGCTATGAAGTCGGTGGGAGAGGCAATGGCAATTGGCCGTAGCTTTGCGGAAAGCCTACAAAAAGCCCTTCGTTCTATGGAAACAGGACTTTGCGGTCTTGATGAGATGGAGATAGGTGAGGATATTGATTCTGTTCGTGCCAGCCTTTCTAAAGTTGTACCTGAAAGGTTATTGAATATCGCTCAAGCGCTCCGCCAAGGGGTGAGCATGGATGAAATTCATGCTATAACAAAATTCGATCCATGGTTCCTTGAGCAGCTGAAAAATATAATCGATGTTGAAGCATTAATTATAAAAGATGGAATTCCAAGGACTAAAGAAGGTTTGATGGAGCTAAAAAAGCTTGGCTTTTCTGATAAAAGAATAGCTAAACTTGCTGGAACCAAACAAAAAGATGTGGCGGTTTTGCGTAAGAATCTAGGCATCCACCCTGTATATAAGCGCGTTGATACATGCGCTGGAGAGTTTGAATCGGTCACTCCATATCTGTATAGTGCTTATGAGGGGGATGGTTTATATCCAGCAGAAAATGAGGCAAATCCATCTGATAAAAACAAAATTATTATCTTAGGTGGCGGCCCTAACAGGATTGGTCAGGGTATTGAGTTTGACTATTGCTGCGTGCATGCGGTTTATGCGCTGCAGGAGGCGGGATACGAGACCATTATGGTAAATTGCAATCCGGAAACTGTGTCGACAGATTATGACACTGCGGACAGGCTTTATTTTGAACCGCTTACAGAAGAAGACGTGCTGGAAATTGTACGAATTGAGCAATCAAAAGGTAAGCTAGTTGGTGTGATTGTGCAATATGGCGGTCAAACTCCATTGAAATTGGCAAAAATATTAGAAAAAGCTGGTGTTCCGATAATTGGTACTTCACCAGAATCAATTGATTTAGCTGAGGATAGGGAGCGTTTTAAAGAGCTGCTTAATAAGCTAAAACTTAAACAACCAGAAAATGATATTTGCTTTAAAGAATCTGAAATTGAAACAAAGGCTGAGAAGCTTGGTTATCCACTTGTGGTGCGTCCATCTTATGTGTTAGGTGGCCGCAATATGGCGATTATCCATGATATTGAAGGCCTCAGAAAATATGTAAATGAATCCGGGGTTTCATTTGAGGATGGGCCAATTTTGCTCGATGCTTTCCTTGTAAACGCAACTGAAGTTGACGTTGATGTGGTTTGCGATGGCAAAGATACATATGTTGCCGGAATTATGGAGCATATTGAAGAAGCTGGTATACATTCAGGTGATTCTGCATGTTCTCTCCCGCCTTATTCTTTAAGTAAAAAAATCATTGAAGAGATTAAGGAACAATCGCGTAAATTGGCCTTAGCATTGCATGTTAAGGGTTTAATGAACGTACAGTTTGCGGTGAAGGATGAAGAGATTTATATTCTTGAAGTGAACCCACGTGCCAGCCGTACTGTGCCATTTGTAGCTAAAGCGACTAACGTAGCCATTGCTAAAATTGCTGCACGTATTATGGCAGGTGAAAGCCTTGCCTCATTCAAGCTAAAAGAAAAGAAGCTCGAACATATCGCAGTTAAGGAAGTGACCCTACCGTTTGCAAGGTTCCCAGGAGTTGACGTACTACTTGGACCAGAAATGCGCTCAACTGGTGAAGCGATGGGTATTGATGTTGGCTTTGGACGCGCATTTGCAAAAGCACAAATTGCTGTAGGGAATCCGATTCCGTTAGAGGGTAGAGTATTTATTTCGGTGAAAGATTCCGATAAAAAAATTGCCCGTGAATTGGCAGAAGAGTTGCAAAAATCTGGCTTCAAAATTATAGCCACGCGCGGTACAGCTAAGTATCTAAACGACCACGGAATAAAAACTGAAGTTGTTAATAAAGTGCTTGAGGGGCGGCCTCATATTGTCGATATGATAAAGGATGGCGCTGTGAAACTTGTTATTAATACGACAGAGGGCAACTCCGCTATTGCTGATAGTTTGAGCATAAGGCGTACGGCGCTTCTAAATAAAATTCCATACACAACAACAATGTCTGGGTCGCGTGCTTTGGTTAATGCAATCATGCGTTTAAAAGAAGAAACTGGGCTTGAAATTAAGTCACTTCAGTCTTATTTTAAATAATCAGTGTTAGTTTTTAGTAGGAATTCACTAACCACTAACACTAACAACTAACACTAAGGTATATAAAAATGGCAGAAAAATGCCCAATTACACTGGATGGCTTTGAGAGAATTAAAGCTGAAGTGCATGATTTGAAAACTAATCAACGCAATGCTATTAGTAAAGAAATAGCAACTGCCCGTGAGCATGGTGATTTAAAAGAGAACGCCGAATACCACGCTGCCCGCGAAAAACAAAGTTTTTTAGAGGGGCGTGTGATAGATTTGGAAGATAAAATCGCGCGTGCAGAGGTTATAGATACTAGTAAACTTGCGGGCTCTAAGGTAAAATTTGGTGCTTATGTTAAGCTGGTTGATGATGATGACAAAGAAGTGACATACCGCATAGTTGGTGATTATGAGGCGGATATTGGCAAGAACCTTATTTCTTTTGCATCGCCCCTTGCCAGGGCGCTTATGGGTAAAGAGGTGGGAGATGATGTTGAAGTTACAACTCCGCGCGGAAGCAAGGGCTATGAAATAATTGAAGTAAAATTTTCTTAAGAAACCAAATGGTTGCTCACATCTCAACAGTTTCATTTGAGGGAATAAGGCCTGTTGAGGTTGATGTGCAGGTGCATATGTCATCAGGTTTGCCATATTTTGGTATAGTTGGCCTGCCCGATAAAGCTGTTGGCGAATCAAAAGATCGTGTGCGCTCGGCTCTAAATTCCATCGGCCTTGCGCTTCCTCCTTCTCGTATAATAATAAACCTTGCCCCAGCCGACGTGACCAAAGAAGGAAGCCATTATGATTTGGCTATTGCCCTTGGCTTACTTGTGAGTATGGGGGTAGTGAGCGGCGATGCTGTTTCGGGGTATGTTGTTATGGGTGAGCTTGCACTTGATGCTGGAATTGCAAGGGCTTCTGGTGTTTTACCTTCGGCAATTTATGCATCATCCACAGGTAAAGGGATAATCTGCCCCAAAGCTAATGGATATGAGGCTTGTTGGGCGGGGGATATAGATATTCTTGCGCCTAATAATTTGTTAGAGTTAGTCAATCATTTCAAAGGCACCCAAACCCTTAAACGCCCTGAAATTAAGAATGCAGCCAATGATGATGCTAAAGTAACTTATCCTGATTTGCGGGATATAAAAGGTCAGGAATCTGCCAAACGAGCTTTGGAAGTTGTAGCATCTGGTGGGCATAACTTACTTATGATTGGCCCGCCAGGTTCAGGAAAATCAATGTTGGCTTCGCGCTTGCCTGGGATTATTCCGGGGCTAGATAGTAGGGAAATGCTAGATGTGAGCATGATAGCCTCAATCACCGGCCAGCTAGGTGATGGCAATATAAGGCGTATCCGCCCATTCCGTGACCCGCACCATAATTGCTCAATGGCGGCAATGGTTGGAGGGGGTAAAAGGGCTTTGCCCGGCGAAGTGACCTTAGCTCATAATGGTGTTTTGTTCCTTGATGAATTGCCGGAATTTCCAAGGCAGGTTCTCGATTCTCTGCGGCAACCTCTTGAGACCGGAACAATAATGATTGCGCGCGCTGAGGCGCACATAACTTACCCTGCTAATTTTCAACTAGTCGCCGCAATGAATCCATGCAGATGCGGATATTTGGGAGATAGCTCAAGGGCCTGTAATAAAGCTCCTCGCTGCGCGGTGGATTACCAATCAAAAATTTCTGGCCCGATGTTTGACCGTATAGATGTGCATATTGATGTGCCGCCAGTTACCCCGCTTGATCTTAATAAAGCGCCATCATTTGAGGGAACTTCCGAAGTTGCATCTAGAGTTGAAAGGGCAAGGGAAATTCAAAGAGAGCGTTATAAAAATCATGGCATACGCACAAATTCGGATGCGGATGGAGATTTGTTATATAAGGTGGCTATGCCGGATGATGCCGGAAAGAAAATGCTCGATACCGCCTATGAAAAAATGGGTCTATCCATGCGCGGTTATAACCGCGTACTGCGTGTTGCACGTACAATTGCTGATATGGAAGGGGCTGATTTTGTTCAAAAAAACCATATAGCTGAGGCACTTACCTACCGCAAGATTGCTTTGCAATCTTAGAAGTTGTTCATTTATAAGTGATTTCTATTATTTTCTAATCAGTGCATTTTATTGTTATTATTCCGATGCAATCGGGTGGTATTTAATATATGTATCTGGAGATTGAATGGTGAATTGGTAGTCTCAGCTACACCATAATCCGAAAATACTTCTAGCGTTAAGGATAAAGCTGCAGACACTGAAAGACCGCCCTCGCCATCAGTACAATATGGTAAAAGATTAAGAAGCCCTTCTAGCGGAACTCAGGATGTTGTAGATCGCTTAAGGCCACGCTCTTTCTCTATAGGCTCAGCGAAGAAACAAGTAGGAATTTCTTCTAGTGGTTTTCATGAAGCTTTAGATACCGAAAGAAGTAGAAGACGCTCTTTAACAATAACAGACCTGACAGACAGTCCAAAACGATTAAAAACATCTCCTAGCTCAACTACGCACACCTTCTCACCGACTACACAACAATCAAAAAAACAAAAAAATTAAGGTGTTTCACCTTGCTGAGCACCCTCAAAAAATACACTCAGCAAATCCAGACAAGGCTACTTTTGGGGAAAGTTTCAACCAGCTAAAGCAGACAGATCTAGAGAGATTATCTCTCTAGATCTGAGCTAAAATTATTTAAAATGCCGCCTCTACTTCAGCAGGCTCTTCAGCTTCTGCCTTGCCAGCCACTGCAGCAATTGCGCCGGTGTTTGACCTAATTTTCTTTTCAATTTCAGCAGCAACGTCAAGATTTTCTTTCAAATATTTCCTTGCGTTTTCCTTGCCCTGACCAATTCTTGTGCTCTCGTAAGAAAACCAAGAGCCGGCTTTTTCAATAATTCCGGCTTTCACACCAAGCTCAATCAGCTCACCTTCTTTTGAAATACCCTCACCATAAAGAATATCAAACTCAACCTGCTTAAAGGGTGGCGCAACTTTATTTTTTACAACCTTCACTCGGGTTAGATTACCAACAATATCTTCTTTATCCTTCAAAGCGCCAATACGCCTTATATCAAGGCGAACAGAGGAATAGAATTTTAGAGCGTTTCCACCCGTTGTAGTTTCAGGGTTACCAAACATCACGCCAATTTTCATGCGAATTTGATTGATAAATATTACAATAGCGTTGGAACGTGAAACAGAAGCAGTTAGTTTACGAAGCGCTTGGCTCATAAGTCTGGCTTGTAATCCCATGTGAGAATCACCCATTTCACCTTCAATTTCAGCTTTAGGTGTAAGCGCTGCAACTGAATCCACAACCAGCACGTCTATTGCGCCAGAACGCAGCAAAGTGTCGGTAATCTCTAATGCCTGCTCACCATTGTCTGGCTGGGAAATCACTAAATCATCAGTGTTAACGCCAAGTTTACGGGCATATTCAGGGTCTAATGCATGTTCAGCATCAACAAACGCGCAAGTGCCACCAAGTTTTTGTGCCTCTGCAATGATGTGCAATGTAAGGGTAGTTTTACCAGAGCTTTCAGGACCAAAAATTTCAATAATCCTGCCACGCGGAACGCCGCCAACTCCAAGTGCAATATCAAGCCCGAGCGAGCCGGTTGAAACAACCGCAACTTTCTCTTCGCGCTTTTCGCCAAGCTTCATGACAGAACCCTTGCCGAAAACTTTTTCTATTTGGGATAGTGCACTATCTAGTGCTTTTTGCTTATTCGCGTCAATAGCCATACTGCTCTCCTAAAATTTTATAAATCTTATTAAAATATTAGCAGGAAATATACAAGCTACTCGTTATATTTAGCTATATATTTTTTATTAATTTATAAAAAAGAAAGTAGCTCTCTTGGTATTATAAATGCTAAAAGCTCAGGAAGCCTTATTTATGCCAATGCCTCGGCAACTTGCTTAACTTTTGCTTTTTTTGCTTGCGGCTCTTTCTTTTCTTCAGGGAACAACATTTTCGAAACTTCTTTCAAAATGGCTTTAATTTCTTCAGAGGCCGGACTGGCAGGAGATGTCTCCGTTACGGTGCGCCCCTCAAGCATAGAGCTGGCAAAAGTTATCCTGTTACCAATTTTTGCATTTAGTACGCTGGAAAATTCTTTTTCTATATCCTTAAGAAGCTTAGAATTTAGAACTGCTCGGTTGAGCAAAATCCTGTGTGGAATACGCTCTTCTGTAACAAGTTTTACAGTTTCTGCGGTTGCCCACAAATCGGTTGGGCTCGGCTGAGCAGGTATTATTACAAAATCTGCAATACGGATTGCTGTTTTTGTTTCAGTTTGGGTATGCGGAGGGCTATCAATAATAATAATATCACAGCTGCCCTTAACCCTATCGATTTCATTAGGCAATCTCCAGCCGGAAATTGTAGAAAACATTAGGCCAGTGAAGCCTTCGCCAAATTTTCTCTCACGGATTTTATGCCATTGGGTTAGGCTGCCTTGCGGGTCGATGTCAATCACCGCAACGCGCTTGCCACGCTGGCTGAACGCAACCGCAAGATGTGCTGCTATAGTTGTTTTTCCTGCCCCGCCTTTTTGTTGTGCTATTGTAATAATTTTATGGGGCATTGGCAACTCCTTTAAATTAGTATATATGGGTCGGCGATTGATCCTAACCTAAAATTTAGTAACATGGAAAATTTAATAACGCAAGCCGCAAAGTCACTTAAAAATGGAGGGGTTATAAGCCTGCCTACCGAAACAGTTTATTCACTTTCAGTTAATGCGTGTGACGATATGGCGGTAGAGCGTATTTATAAACTAAAAGGCAGGCCACAGGATAACCCACTTGCTCTACTTGTTGGGAGTGTTGATGCAGCGCAGCAAATGGTAATTTTTAATAAGAACGCCGAAATATTAGCGGAAGCATTTTTCCCAGGCGCAATAACTTTGGTTTTACCCCGCAAACAAAATAAAAAAATATCAAAATTAGTAAATGTTGGATTAACCACATTGGCGGTGCGGATGCCAAAACACAAAATGGCTCTAGATGTACTTAATAATGTTGATTTTCCTGTTGTAGGAACTAGCGCAAATCCTTCTGGGTTACCAGCTGCAACAAATTCGGATATGGTGCATGAATATTTCCGGGATATGGTAGACATTGTATTAGATGGCGGAAATTGCGATATAGGTGTTGCTTCAACGATTGTTGATGTAAGCAATGATGTGCCTATAATTCTAAGGCAAGGTTCAATATCTGCTGCGCAGCTTGAAGATAAACTAGGGTGCAAGGTTGCAATTAACAATCCGGGCAAACCCTAAAACCCTTTGCAATTGTTGTTATATTTATGTATATTCCCGCTCGTATTTAAAACAAGGAAAAAACTTGGCTAAAAAACTTTATATAAAAACCTATGGCTGCCAAATGAACGTATATGATTCATTAAAAATGGCAGACATTATGCGCCCTATGGGGTATGAAGAGTGCGAAGAACCAGAAGGTGCGGATATGGTAATTCTTAATACTTGTCATATTCGCGAAAGAGCAGCAGAAAAAGTTTATTCCGAACTTGGCCGCATCAATCAGGAAAAGAAACGCCGAAAAAAAGAAGGCGGCAATATGATTGTTGCCGTTGCCGGTTGCGTTGCGCAGGCAGAAGGTGAAGAAATTTTCCGCCGCGCTCCTTATGTTGATGTTGTGGTTGGCTCGCAATCATACCAGAACCTGCCTGAGTTAATCGGCAAAATTCAAAGGGGTAGCGGCCATGCTATCGACCTTGAAATGCGGGATGATAAATTTGATCTTCTCCCTGAAGAATCGACAAAGCCACAAGGTGTTTCAGCTTGCCTTTCCATTCAGGAGGGTTGCGATAAATTTTGTACTTTCTGCGTTGTGCCTTATACTCGCGGTGCAGAATATTCACGGAATGTGCCGGAAATATATCGCGAGGCAATCCGGCTTGTTGCTGGAGGAGCGAAAGAAATTACTCTTCTTGGCCAGAATGTTAACGCATTTCATGGCGAGATGGATGGAGATGTTTGGAACCTAGGCAAGTTAATAAAACACCTTGCCAAAATTGAAGGCCTGGAGAGAATCCGCTACAGCACCTCGCATCCAAGCGATATGCATGAGGAGCTTTATGAGGCGCATGCAAATGAACAAAAATTAATGCCCTTCCTAAATTTGCCTGTGCAATCTGGTTCAAATAAGATTTTGGCATCAATGAACCGCAAGCACACACGGGATGAATATTTCAAAATAATTGAAAGGCTTAGGGACTTAAGACCAGATATGCAATTTAGTTCCGATTTTATAATCGGCTTTCCCGGCGAGACCGAGCAGGACTTTGAAGATACGCTCGATCTTGCCAGAAGCGTTGGTTTTTCTCAGGCTTATTCATTTACATACAGCCCTCGCCCTGGCACACCCGGAGCGGAAATGGAAGATCAGGTCCCCGAGGAAATTAAGGATGAGCGCTTGCAACGCTTTCAATCATTAATTAATGAACAGCAGCGAAAATTCAACAATTCGTGTGAGGGTTTGGTGATGCCCGTACTATTTGACAGGTCTGGTAGGAAAGATGATCAACTTGTTGGAAAGTCACCATATATGCAGTCTGTGCATATAACCCCAGGAAATGAGAATATTTTTGGTAAAATTGTTGATGTAAAAATAGCAAGGGCACTTAACTTTAGCCTAGCTGGTGAGGTTGTGTAGTAAAAATGCATATTCAATGGACAGTTAGTTTGCAATAATTTATAATGTACTAATCATAAGGAGATTTAAAGATATGGATGCTAGTACTGGAACAACAGATTTCATAACTCAGGTTGTAACTTCTTTTAAAGCCCTCATTAGCGCTGCCCAGAGTTCTCCTAATCCTGAAGTTTATTATATTGCTGCTGCGGTTGCCGTGATATTCTTTCTGTATATAATAGAAAAAATGTTTAAGATTGCAACTTTGCTGTTTTTCATTGGTGTTATAGCGTGCGGCGTAGGTGCATCGCAAAGCAATAGTCTGCAAGGGATCGTGGCTACAATTCAGGCTTCACTAGGTAAAATGATAGCTGGTTTTAGTACTGCTACGTCTGGCTCTTCTAATTCATCCAATTCTTCTGGTTCAAGTGGCTCTTCTGGATCGTCAACATCAGCAACTGTGGTGCCAAACAGCGCAGCTGTAAGTGGAAGTGCAAATGGATCATATATCACTGGTAATGCCCCTAGTACCTCAGCGGGCGCTTCCTCTGGATCCAGTTCATCTACGTCTGGTTTCTCTAGCATCTTGTCAACTTTGTCCGGGGGAAAATAATTCCCTGAATTAGGTGCTGTTACAATTGTTTTTCTGCATCCTCACAATACAATAATTTCATTGCAAAGCTTCAGTAACACTTGTTATTTCGATAACAACAATAAAAATATTTGAAAAAATGCTAAATAAGCTGTAAGCATCATTTCAAAAAAATTTATAGGAAACATATAAGTGTCTGGAATTTTGAAAGTAGGTATTGCTGGCCTTGGAACTGTAGGTAGTGGTGTTTTTAAAATATTACAAGAAACATCCGAACTTCTAGAAAAAAGAAGTGGCCGTAAAGTTGTGGTTACTACGGTTTCATCACGCAGCCTGGAAAAAAGCCAGCGCCTTAACCTTGCTGGCGTGAAGTGGCATGATAACTCCATAGACCTTGCATCGAGCCCAGATGTTGATGTTGTTGTAGAATTAATTGGTGGTTCAGATGGTATTGCCCTAGAGATTGCTGAAAAAAGCCTCCAGTCAGGCAAGCATTTCGTTACAGCGAATAAAGCTCTCATAGCAAAACACGGCGCACGACTCGCAGATATTGCAGAAAGCAAGAAATTAGCATTAGCATTCGAGGCCGCTGTAGCAGGGGGAGTGCCTGTTATAAAGGTTTTAAAAGAAGGGCTTATAGGAAATTCACGAACTCGCGTTGCGGGAATAATGAATGGAACTTGTAATTATATACTAACAACAATGAAGGAATCCGGCCGCGCATTTGAGGATGTTTTGAAAGAAGCGCAGGATTTAGGATATGCTGAAGCCGACCCAAGCTTTGACGTTGATGGAATTGATACTGCACATAAGCTATCTATCCTGACAGCAATTGCCTTTTGTGTTCCGGTTGATTTTCCTGCAATTTATATAGAAGGCATAAGAGAAGTATCGCTTCTTGATATAAGTTATGCACATGAGTTGGGGTATAAGATAAAATTGCTTGGCATCGCAGGTAGTGGTGCAAACGGAATAGAGCAGCATGTCTACCCATGTCTTGTAAAATTGAGTCACCCTCTTGCAAAGGTTGATGGGGTGAATAATGCGATATTTATTGAAAGTGACAGGGTAGGAAAATTAGTTCTGGAAGGCCCAGGGGCGGGTGAGATGGCAACCGCCTCAGCTGTTGTTGCAGACATTGCAGATATCGCTGCAGGTCGCTTTACATATCCTTTTGGCGTGCCGGTCAGCGCTCTGCAAATGCGTAATAAAGTTGACTTTAATAATCAGAAAGGTGAATATTATTTGCGGATCACTGTGCGTGATGAAGCTGGTATTTTGGCTGGTATTAGTGATGTCTTGCGTGCTGAAGATATTTCTGTTGAATCCCTAGTGCAAAAGCCTGTAAAAAAGGGGCAGGATGTTAATATTGTTGTAATAACACATGTTTGCAGTGAAAAGGCAGTAAAAGGGGCGATAGAAAAAATTTCTAAAATAAAAGGTGTTGTAGACAAACCAAGGCTTATAAGGATAGAATCGTAGTAGGTTTTTGTATGGTGGGTTAAGAAAACTTAAAATATTTGATGCTCACAAACTATTAATTAAATTAAAATTTTAGCTTAAAAAGTGCGAATTAGGGGATGTAAATGGCGGGTATAAAAATACATAAAAGTGAAGATGATCTAATAACTCTGGACCGCAATTTTGCGATGGAAGCAGTTCGCGTCACAGAGGCTGCAGCACTTGCAAGTTATAAATGGATGGGGCGTGGCGATGAAAAAGCAGCTGATCAGGCGGCAGTAAATGCTATGCGTAAAGCGCTAAACACACTAACTATTGATGGTACGGTAGTAATCGGTGAAGGTGAGCGTGATAAAGCGCCGATGCTTTATATTGGCGAGAAAGTTGGTTCTGGCCAGGGGCCTTCAATTGACATTGCGCTGGATCCGTTAGAAGGCACAACAATTTGTGCAACCGGTGCACCAAACTCATTGGCTGTTATTGCTATGGCAGAAAAAAATTGCTTCTTGCATGCACCAGATGTTTATATGGAAAAAATAGCTGTTGGTGGCAACCTGCCAAAAGGTGTTGTGGATTTAGATAACTCACCTGAAACTAATTTAAAGAATCTTGCCAAAGCAAAGAAATGTGACGTTTCTGAGTTGATTGTTTGCATTTTAAAAAGGGATCGCCACGAAGATATTATAGCAAAAGTACGTGAGTCAGGCGCAAGGATACAGCTAATTGGTGATGGTGATGTTGCAGGAGTAATTGCCACAACCAATGCTTTGGAGACCGGCATTGATATGTATCTCGGTATTGGCGGCGCCCCAGAAGGTGTGCTTGCAGCGGCAGCACTTCGCTGTGTTGGCGGGCAAATGCAAGGCAGGCTTTTATTTAGTGATAGCACTCAGCGTGATCGGGCAAAACGCATGGGAATCAATGATTTCACTCGCAAGTATAATCTTGAAGAAATGGCCAAAGGCAATGTTATGTTTGCTGCAACCGGCGTTACAAACGGCAGCATGTTAAATGGTGTGAAGAGGTTCCCTGGTGGAGCTATCACTCATTCTGTGGTGATGCGCTCTAAAACCGGCACTGTTCGCTATATAACCGCCGATCATTTCTTCGATCGCAAAACGGGTGGCGATCCGGCTGGAATACTATAACTATTATATTTCGCTTTTCATTTTTGTTAGTTTATTTTAAGCGATTAGACTTCTCACGTATTAAGTTACGCGAGTTTTTTAACTCTAAGATAACGATACAAAAATGAAAATGCATAAGACTATAGTTAAAAATTAGAAGTTCTAAGGGCACACATTCCTTTACAATCCTTCAAATAAGCAATATATTGCCGCCTTATAATAAGCATTATAGGGTAACAGAATGTTTACGAGCATAGCACGCAAAATTTTTGGCACTGTAAATGAAAGGATTCTAAAATCCATACAACCCATTGTTGAGGAAATTAATAGCTTAGAGCCTGTAATCTCGGGCCTATCGGATGAGCAGTTAAAAGCAAAAACAATTGAATTCAAAAAGCTCTTGGAATCTGGAAAAACTCTGGATGATATTTTACCTGAAGCTTTCGCTGTTGTTCGGGAAAGTGGCAAGCGTTCCTTGGGTATGCGCCACTTTGATGTGCAGCTTATTGGCGGTATAATCCTGCATCGCGGGATGATCGCTGAAATGAAAACTGGCGAAGGAAAAACCCTCACCGAAACCTTGCCGATGTATCTAAATGCCCTAAGTGGAAAGGGTGTGCATCTTGTAACGGTAAATGATTACCTTGCAAGCCGAGATTCCGAATGGATGGGTAAGATTTTCCGTTTTCTTGGGCTAACTGTGGGTTGTATAACCCATAATATGGACGATTCAGAGCGTAGAATCGCATATGGTTGTGATATAACTTATGGAACAAATAATGAATATGGTTTCGACTATTTGCGGGATAATATGAAATTCTCGCGTGAGGAAATGTGCCAACGTGGCTTTAATTTTGCAATTGTGGACGAGGTGGATTCAATCCTGATTGATGAGGCACGCACGCCGCTTATAATTTCAGGACCAACTGAGGATAATTCTGAGCTTTATTATTCCGTCGACAAGCTGGTTCGCAAGCTAACAAAAGAAGATTATGAAATAGATGAAAAAGCTAAAAGCATAATCCTAACCGATGGCGGCACAGAAAAGATCGAGCAAATATTGAAAGATGCCGGATTGCTCGGTAAAACAAGCACACTGTATGATATTGATTCAATCGCGCTTGTTCACCATGTGAATCAGGCACTCAGGGCGCATAAATTATTCGCTAATGATACTGATTACATCGTAAAGGAAGGCCGCGTTATAATTATAGATGAATTTACCGGCCGTATGATGGAAGGCCGCCGCTATTCTGATGGCTTGCATCAGGCCTTAGAAGCCAAAGAAGGCGTGAATGTTCAAAATGAAAACCAAACTTTGGCTTCAATTACCTTCCAGAATTATTTCCGCCTTTACCCAAAGCTTGCGGGAATGACAGGCACGGCAATGACCGAAGCGTCTGAATTCTCAGATATATATAAACTAGAAGTGGTTGAGGTTCCGCCAAATCTTAAAGTTGCAAGGCGCGATGAAGACGATGAAATTTACCGCACTGCGCTCGAGAAATATAATGCCATAATCGGCGTAATAGAAGAGTGTCATAAAAAAGGACAGCCAGTTTTAGTTGGAACTATAAGCATCGAAAAATCAGAATATATTGCTGATTTGCTAAAGAAAAAGAAAATCCCACATAACGTTCTAAATGCAAAACAACATGAGCGTGAGGCGCATATTGTTGCGCAAGCTGGAAGGCTTGGCGCAGTTACAATCGCAACTAACATGGCTGGCCGCGGAACAGATATTATGCTTGGCGGCAACTTGGAAATGATGCTAGCCGATGAGTCAGGGAGCATCAAAGATGAGGCGAAATTAAAAGAGCTTGAAGCAAAAATTAAAAAGCAAATAGCAGACGATAAAGAGAAAGTTAAAGAGGCAGGTGGCCTATTCGTATTGGCAACGGAGCGACATGAAAGCCGCCGAATTGATAACCAGCTCCGTGGCCGTGCTGGCAGGCAGGGGGATCCTGGGCTTTCTAAATTCTATCTTTCCCTAGAAGATGATTTAATGCGTATTTTCGGCTCAGATAGAATTGGCGGCATGTTGCAATCGCTTGGCCTGAAAGATGGCGAGGCTATAACACATCCATGGATCAGCCGTGCGATTGCTAAAGCGCAAGAAAGGGTTGAGGGTCATAACTATGAAATCCGCAAGAACCTGTTGAAATTTGATGATGTTATGAACGACCAACGCAAAGTGGTTTATGAGCAGCGCACTCAAATTATGGAAAATGAAGATGTTGCACAATTCATAAAAGATATGCGCGATGAGGTGACCGAAGAGGTTGTATTAAAATATATACCTGAAAAATCCTATCCTGAAGAATGGGAAACGGAAACACTTACGAATGAAATTGCCCGTATTTATGGCCTGCATTTGCCAATAGCCGAGTGGGCAAAAGAAGAAGGTATCGCTGATCCAGAAATTTTGCAGCGTCTGGATACTGAAATTGATAAAATTTTTGAAGCAAAAGAAAAAACTTATGGACCAGAAATTATGCGTATGGCTGAGAAGCGCATACTCATTTTAACCCTTGACCAGCTATGGAAAGAGCACTTGCTAGGGCTTGACCATTTGCGTCAGGGAATAGGCCTGCGCGCTTATGGGCAAAAGGACCCGCTTAATGAATACAAGCGTGAGGCATTTGATATGTTTGGCGATATGATGTCGCGCATGCGGGAAATAATAACAGGACGCATTGCCCACATGGAGATAGGGGAGGAGAATCAGGATGTTGCGCGTTTAGCAGCCGCTCCAAAAGTTACTCAGAAAATGCAGGAAAGCAGGGTTGACCCAGCTCTTGTTTCAAGGCAGGCGGGACCTGTTGCTCTGGCTCAACCAAAGAAAATTATAAATCCTGAAGATAGGATTGCATCCAAGCCGGAAAGTTGGGGAAAAGTTGCAAGAAATGAGGCATGCCCTTGTGGATCAGGAAAAAAATATAAACAATGTCATGGGAAACTTGATTAAGTTTCCTAAACTGGGCAAACAGTTTTTTTTGGTTATTGATAGAAGGGTTGGGAGTAAAAATGAACAATAAATTTTGTCATATAATTCTTATATGCCTAATTTTGTTATTCAGTATCTTTGCATTAAACCCACAATTTGCGACTGCAACTTCTGTAACAGACACCCGCGAACTTAGCATAAAGCCAAAGGAAATTTATGGGGCAGAGAACGCCCCTATAATTGTAAGGATTGGAAATGGCGGAGCTGGGCCAACAGGTGTTCTGCGAGTGTTGGCGGAAGATTATATTAGTACATACAAAACTCCTGCAACAATTGCTTGGTATCAGGATATCAGCCCTAACACCTTGCGGAATCTTAAACGTGGCACTATAGATATTGCCCTTGTTTATGAGAAAAAGCAAGGAGATGAGGCAATCAAAGAAGGTTGGGCAACAAATTATACCCCCATTTTCAACGATCATTTTATTATAATTGGCCCCAAAACAAACCCTGCAAATCTTTTGGAAAGTGATAAGGCAGAGCAGGCTTTTGCTAAAATTTCGCAAGCTGGGATTGATCAAGCAAAACAAATGTTTTTATCGCGTGATGATAATTCTGGAACAAATGTGAAGGAGCAGGGCATTTGGCAGATGTCAAACCTTGAGCCATGGGCGCAGAATACAAATTGGTATGTTAAATCACATGTTTTCCCAAAAGATGCGCTTATTCAGGCTGATAAAGAATCGCTTTATACTATAACCGATTGGGCAACATGGGTTTCTAACAGCAAGGCTTTAAAAAATTCCAAGATTTTTATACGTGGTGGCAAAATATTACTAAATCCATTTTTTGCACTTCTTGGCAAAGAGCCAAATAGGGAAACTCTTAAATTCCTTGATTATTTGAAAAGCCCAAGAGGGCAGAAAATAATAGCAGATTTTGGTAGAAAGCTGGATACCGGCTTGCCACTATTCACCCCTGCAGCACAGGAAGAATTCATACCATTTCAATATCTTTGACGAAGGTTGTCGTGTGTCGGTCTCATAAAATTCACGTAGTTTACTACGCTAAAATTTTATTCTCCTAGCACTCCTACTTCGTCTTTAATCTGCAAATGGTATCAAAAAAGCGACCTAAACTAGGCCGCCTCACCTTGTTTATTTTCCTCAGGTTTATTTTCTTTATCAATAGCCTCGCGCGCCTTTGGTGAGAGCATGATATTGAGTTCGCGCAATTGTTTTGGGTCAACAACGCTTGGCGCACCCATTAAAATATCCTCCGCTTTCTGGTTCATTGGGAAAGCGATTACTTCGCGAATATTGGGTTCACCAGCCAGCAACATCACCATACGGTCAATTCCCGGTGCAAGGCCACCATGAGGAGGAGCGCCGAATTTGAATGCACGAATCATGCCGCCGAAGCGCTCATCAACAACTTCCTTTCCATATCCACAAATTTCAAATGCTTTATACATTAAATCAGGCTTGTGGTTACGGATAGCACCAGATGATAGCTCAACTCCATTACACACAATATCATACTGGTAGGCGCGGATTGCCAGTAATTCTTCTTGTGTCTTCGCTTTAGATATGGCCTCAATTCCGCCTTGTGGCATTGAAAATGGGTTATGGCTGAAATCAATTTTCTTGTCATCTTCATTCCACTCGAAATATGGGAAATCCACAATCCAGCAAAACTTGAATTCATCGTCTTTTATTAGGCCAAGCTCCTGCCCCAAATGGGTGCGCACATGTCCAGCAATGTGTGCCGCCTCTGCTGGAGTGCCGCTGGCAAAAAATACCGCGTCACCATTTTTTACACCTGTGAGGGTACGAAGCTGATTAAGGCGAGCCTCATCAAGGAATTTTGCGATTGGCCCTTTGGCAGTGCCATCTTCGGCAAATATAATATAGCCAAGGCCGGGCGCGCCGAGTTCTTGTGCAAATGCAATTTTTTTGTCAAAGAAGCTGCGAGGTTTATTAGCCACGCCTGGTGCAGGGATAGCCCTCACAACGCCGCCTTTAGCAACAATTCCTGCAAATATAGAGAAACCAGAGCCAGCAAAAACATCATTTACTTGCGCTATTTCCAGCGGATTACGCAAATCTGGTTTATCGTTACCATATTTTAGCATTGAATCGTCAAAGCTAATTCTTGGGAAAGGAGTTGCCGTCACTTTCTTGTCAGAAAATTCTGTGAACACTCCGGCAATAACCGGCTCAATTGCGGCAAAAACATCATCCTGAGTTACAAAAGACATTTCCATATCAAGCTGGTAGAATTCGCCAGGCGACCTATCAGCCCTTGCATCTTCGTCACGGAAACATGGCGCTACCTGAAAATATTTATCAAATCCAGAAGCCATTAGCAATTGTTTGAATTGCTGTGGTGCTTGCGGCAGAGCGTAGAATTTTCCCGGATGCACACGGCTTGGCACTAAATAGTCACGCGCTCCTTCAGGCGAGCTGGCTGTTAAAATTGGAGTTTGGAATTCCATGAATCCTTGCGCTGTCATGCGGTTCCTGAGCGAGCTTATCACTTTTGAACGCAGCACAATATTGTTGTGAATTTTCTCGCGGCGCAAATCTAGGAAGCGATATTTAAGGCGAGTTTCCTCAGGAAACTCTTTATCGGCGTTTACTTGCAAAGGTAGAACATCTGCTTCAGATTCTACATAAAAACCTTCAACTGCAATTTCTATGCTGCCCGTTGGAATGTTATTATTAACAGTCTCCTCGCTGCGTGCTACAACTTTTCCTGTTACTGTAATGACGCTCTCATAACGCACATGCGTGGCTATTTCCAAAAATTTATCATCACTAGTTATAACCAATTGGGTTATGCCAAAATGGTCACGTATGTCGATAAACATCAAATTTCCATGGTCACGCTTACGATGCACCCAACCTGATAATTTAACCTGTTTGCCAATATCAGCTTTGGTAAGTTGTCCGCAAGTATGGGTTCTGTATGCGTGCATTTTTCGTTCCTCAAAAATCAAGAAAATTAAGAATCCAGTGTCAAAAAATTAAAAGGTTTACACTTTGATTATTGATTCTAATGTTCTTAATTCTAAATTAAGTTGCTTTATCCCTGAATCTATATAGGATATACAAATAAATTCCAAGTTATTTAGTGTCAGCTGCAAGTAAACTATTTATGTTTATTTGCAAATGATACTAGTAACCGGAACGTGCAACCGGCAACTAATATTTTATGACACTTGTAACTGATACAGAAACCCTTACGGGTATTTGCGCCCCGCTGCATAATGTGGAATATATCACTGTAGATACTGAATTCATGCGGGATAAGTTTTATTATCCCAAGCTTTGCCTCATTCAGGTAGCATGGGAAGGTGGTGAATGCGCGGTTGATCCATTGGCGAAAGGAATGGATTTACAACCGCTCTTTGAGGTATTTAACAACAAGAAGGTAGTAAAAGCCTTTCATTCTGCAAGGCAGGATATTGAGATTATATTGGCAATGTCTGGGCATGTGCCAGCGCCACTTTTTGACACGCAGGTTGCGGCTATGGTTTGTGGCTTTGGCGATTCAGTTAGCTATGCAACTCTTGTTGAAAAAATAGTTGGTGTTGATGTTGATAAAAGTTCGCGTTTTACTGATTGGTCGCGCCGCCCGCTATCTGAAAAACAGTTCCTTTATTCACTATCTGATGTAACGCACTTGCGCGATGTTTATAAAAAACTCAAATCAATGCTCGAAGAAAATAACCGCATGGATTGGCTTGCTGAAGAAATGGAAGACCTTATAAGCCCTGCAAACTATATTATTGACCCAGATGAAGTTTGGAAAAGGATTAAAGCCAGGGGCAATTCCCGCAGATTTTTTGGTGTTTTGAGGGAGCTTGCAAAGTGGCGGGAACTAACTGCCAGAAAACTTAACCGGCCAAGGAATTTTATATTGCGTGATCAGCCTTTGCTAGAAATTGCAGCGCATGCGCCAAAAACTTTGGCTGATTTGAAGAAAGTGCGTGAAATAGGCAAAGTGGCTGTGACCAATGGCGAGGAAATTTTAGCCTTATTAGAGGCGGCATCGCAGCTTCCAGACGATCAATTGCCACCGCTTAAAAAGCGTACTAAAAAGAATGACAATTATGACAAAGCAATGGCTGAACTTCTCAAAGTTCTTTTGAAAATGAAATGTGAAGAGCATAATGTTGCGGAGCGCCTGGTTGCAGATAGCGCTGATATTGTAGAGATTGCATCATCAAGTTCACCTGAAGTTAATGCCATAAAGGGCTGGCGCAATGAAGTGTTCGGAAAGTATGCTATGGATTTAAAATCTGGCAAAATTGGCCTGACCGCAAAGGGCGGCAAAATGCAGATTGTTGAATTATAAACAATCAACTAATCTTAGAGATTTTTTAAGAGGCACTATTTAATATTATATCAGCAGCAATCTTTTTCGCATCTTGAATTGTTTCAATAACATTATCAATAGAGGTCATCTCATAATGGCCAATTTGGGCGATAGTTTTTTCTACTACACAAACAATATCCAGGAATCCAATTTTGCCACTGAGAAAAGCACTTACTGCAACCTCATTAGCTGTACTGAGTGCCGCAGGAATATTACCGCCTTTTGCCAATGCCGCATAACATAAATCCACAGCAGGGAACCTATCCTTCGATACAGGCTTAAAAGTTAGCTGCCCTATTTGAGCAAGGTTAAGTTTGGTATGGGAAAGAGCAAGCCTTCCCGGCCATGCGAGCGCAAGGGCAATAGGGGTGCACATATCAGGCGTGCCAAGCTGGGCAAGCACCGAACCATCAATATATTCAACAAGGCTATGCACAACAGATTCAGGATGAACCACCACCTCAATTTGCGAATGTGCAACTGGGAAAAGATGAAATGCTTCTATAACTTCCAGCCCTTTATTCATCATAGTTGCTGAATCAACAGAAATCTTAGCCCCCATACTCCAATTCGGGTGAGCAACCGCCTGGGCTGGTGTTGCATGGCGCATTTGCTCTATTCCCATATTTCTAAAAGGGCCACCTGAGGCAGTTAGGATAATTTTTTCTACATTTTCAGGGTTCTTAAAATCAAAAACCTGAAAAATCGCGCTGTGTTCAGAGTCTACAGGAATAATGGTAGCGCCATGTTTCTTTGCGGCATCCGTCATTATATTTCCTGCGCAAACAAGGCACTCTTTATTTGCCAAGGCAACCCTGCTACCTCTTTGCAGCGCCGCCATTGTGGGCGCAAGACCTGAACTGCCTACAATTGCAGACATCACCACGTCACTTTGCATTTTTGCTGCTTCTATAACCGCATCGTCGCCAGCTTCAACGCGCACCCCGCTGCCACTAAGTTTAGTTTTTAATTCGTTATATAGTGATTTATCAGAAACAACTGCAAATTCGGCGTTAAGTGCAATTGCCTGTTTTGCCAGCAGCTCCGTATTTGATTTTGCCACAAGCGCAACGGCTTTGAATTTATCAGAATGAGCTTCGATGACTTTTATAGTATTTTTGCCGATTGAGCCTGTGGAGCCAAGTATGGTGATGGTTTGCATAAGTTAGTTCGTAGTTCGTGGTTTGCAGTTCGTGGTTAGTGGTGATGAATGTGTATTTTTAAACTACAAACTGCCAACTAAGAGCCAGGAACCAGCTTAAAGTGGCCCGCCGCCATGCAGCAACATAAATATTACAAAAACTGGAGCAACAGTTGTGAAGCCATCCAGCCTATCCATCAAGCCGCCATGTCCTGGAATTAATGTGCCGCTATCTTTAACGCCAAACTGGCGTTTTACCCATGATTCAAAAAAATCACCTGCCTGAGAAATAATAGCAAGGCTCATTCCCATGAAAATCATATTAACAAAACCAATTGGAACAAAAAACGAAGCAAACGCTCCAACAACCCCAGCCGCTATCATTCCACCAAGTAAGCCAGACCATGTTTTGTTAGGGCTTATTTTAGTATAAATTTTCTGACCACCTACAAGCCTTCCAGTAAAATATGCAGCAATATCAGTTGCCCATACTATAAAAAGCATTAAAAGCACTACACCAAAACCGCCCTCAATGCTGCGCAGATAAATCAGTGAAGATGCAAAAATTGTGACATAAACAATTCCGCATCTTAACCACTTTTGCTTGGTTTTTTCATCTAAATCTTTATTGCCGGAATTAATAATTCCCTGCCATTCGAAGCTCATAATAACAGCAACCGCAACAATTAATGTGTTATAAAGCGCGCCACCCATATATATAATTATAAGAACCAAAGGCGCTAATATACCAGCTGAGACAACCCGCTTCTTCAACTCCGCAGGCATTTGCGGGATAGATATTTTAGGAATTTCCATAGCGCCGTTCCCTTTTTGTAAATTCAAAAATTGCCTGCTCAAGGTTATTTTTATGGAAATCAGGCCAAAGCACATCTATAAAAAATAATTCAGTATATGCCGACTGCCAAAGTAAAAAATTACTGAGGCGTTGTTCTCCACCCGTCCTTATTAGCAAATCAGGGTCGGGTATGTCTATAGTATAAAGGAATTTACTAAAAGATTGCTCATTAATTTCTTCTGGCGTGAGTTTTCCGTCACTAGTTTGCTGGGCCGCAAGTTGAGCGGCGCGGATAATTTCTTGTCTGCTACCATAGCTCAGAGCAATAGTTAGGACGAGTTTTGTATTATTTTTTGTTAAGTCTTCAGCCTCAACTAGCTTTTCTGCAATCTCCTTAGCAAGTTTTGTGCGGTCACCAATGAAATTTAATTTTACTCCGTTTTTATGCAGCGCTTTTAGTTCTTTGCGCAAATAGAAGTTAAGTAGCTCCATCAAGCTATCCACCTCCTCCACCGGTCTGCTCCAATTTTCTGAAGAAAATGCATAAAGTGTAAGATAAGGAACACCTATTTCTACGCAAGCTTCTATTATCTCACGCACACTATCAGCACCTTTTTTGTGCCCTGCGACGCGTGGTAAATTACGCTGCATCGCCCAACGGCCATTACCATCCATTATTATGGCTATGTGTTTTGGAAGGTTGGATTTATTTGCTGGAACTTTTTGGTTCATGTGAAAATACTAGTCCTGAGCCTATTTAAGATTTAAGGAATTGTATATCTTAAATCTACAATCCTTACTATCCTTCCATTATATCTTTTTCTTTAACCACCACAGCTTCATCGGCCTGTTTTATGAAACCATCAGTAATCTTCTGAATCTCATCAGAGCGCATGCGGACTTCGTCTTCAGAAATATGTTTATCTTTCTCTAGTTTTTTCAATGAATCCATCCCATCGCGGCGCACATTCCGGATGGCAATGCGGGCCTTTTCAGCATATTGGTGGGCAACTTTAGCAAGCTCTTTGCGTCGCTCTTCAGAAAGGTTCGGTATCGGCACACGGACAAGAGATCCATCAGTCGCCGGGTTAAGTCCAAGACCAGCATTTGCTATAGCTTTTTCAACAGCAGAAGCCATGCCTTTATCCCATACCTGAACGCTTAGCATGCGTGACTCAGGGGCGCTAACAGTTGCAACCTGATTAAGAGGCATCCTGCTGCCATAAGCTTCAACGGTGATATGCTCAAGGAGTGCGGGGCTTGCACGACCTGTTCTGAGTCCTTTTAGCTCGTTGTGGAATGCGGTCAGCGCACCTTCCATACGTCTTTTTAAATCTGTCACTAATGCATCTGGCATAAATTATTCCTCCTTAATTATTGTAAACCGGCCTTCGCCTTTTGCGGTCTTTAGAAACGAGCCTTTATCATGAATTGAGAATACCACTATCGGTATTTTATTTTCACGGGAAAGGGAAATTGCAGCAGCGTCCATAACCGCAAGATCATTAGTTAGCACTTCTTTATAGGTAATGGATTCATAACGTGTAGCATTCTTATCTTTTTTCGGATCAGCCGAATATACACCATCCACCTGCGTGCCTTTGAATATAGCATTACAGCCCATTTCAACAGCCCTGAGTGCCGCAGCTGTATCAGTTGTAAAAAATGGATTGCCTGTTCCAGCAGCGAAAATAACCACCCTGCCTTTTTCCATGTGGCGAGATGCTTTGCGTCTTATATAAGGCTCACAAACGCTTTGCATAGGTATTGCTGAAAGCACCCGGCTTTCAACGCCGATCTTTTCCAGGGTGTTTTGTAGGGCAAGGGCATTTATTACAGTTGCCAGCATCCCCATATAATCAGCTCCTGCCCTTTCCATGCCGCTTGCCGCAGCCGAAACACCTCGGAATATATTCCCTCCGCCCACCACAAGACAAACCTGAGATCCTGCATCATGAACCTCTTTGATATCTAAGCAAATTCTTTCGATTGTTTCAGGGTCGTGCCCAAACTGCCTTCCTCCCATTAAGGATTCGCCGGAAACTTTGAGCAGGATTCTTTTATATTTCATAAGGTAAGCCAAATTTGGGTAACACACGCCCGCAATCTAATACAAATAAATCATTTTGTTAAGGCAAAAGATGAAGGAAATTATAAATGATAAGAAAGGGAATAAAAAGCGAAAGATTTAGGAGGCGATTTTTTTACAATACATATTTTGACTAACGCATATGACCAAACAAAATATATACCGTAATAACCTATCATGAGAGTCTTAGTAGGGAGATTGCAGATTCGCAATCAATCCAATATTCTTTATAAAAATGCTAAAAGCTTTTTGGGCAATTCACTATATATAAAACCGGTAAAATTTGTGGTTTATGACTTATAGCTAATCGATAATTTATTTAGCTTGAATAATAAGATAGTGCATATTAGTACTATTATCGCTGGATGATTTTTATAATAAAATTTCTGGTTTTTTTTATTAACAACTAATAAAGGAGATTTTAATGTCTACTACAAAACTTGCGACTGTTGCTCTTGCTGGCCTTCTAACTGCTGGCGTTATGACTGCTAATGTTGCTAATGCTCAGGATTCTACTGGCACTTCTGCAACTGCTCCTGCAGCTGCAACTCACGCTGCTGCTAAAGAAAAGCATGCTTGCAAAGGCCAAAATTCTTGCAAAGGCAATGGCGCTGATGGAAAGAACGAATGCAAAGGCAAAGGCTCTTGCGCAACTGATGGAAGCAAGAAATAGTTTTTTAAGAACAGTGGAGGGCGTTCGCGTCCCCGCTGCACGTATCAAGGCTTTTTAAGTAAATAATTATTGGTTTAATTCCAGAATTAAATTGCCAAAAAATATATATTCAAAAATCGTCTAATTTTGAACTTCAGAAGGCACTCCCACAAATTTAAATCCAATTCGTGCATAAATCTTCACTATGGCACTAAACCATGCAACTCTCACACAAACATATTGCAATTTTTATCCCAGATTTAAGGGGTGGAGGAGCAGAAAAAGTAATGTTTACGCTAGCCAACGGTTTTGCAGGTAAAGGAGTGCGGGTTGATTTAGTCCTTATCAATAAAAAAGGCGATTATCTAGATCAAATTTCCCCTAAAGTTAATGTAGTAGAGTTAAGCTCCAAGCGGGCTATTTTAAGTATTTTTGCCTTAACCAAATATTTAAGAAGCGCACAGCCTGATTATCTATTAGCGGCAATGCCGCACATAAATATCATTTCGATCATAGCAGGAAAGCTGGCTGGCAATAAATCAAAGATTTTAATTAGTGAACATAGCCTTGTTTCCATTGCAAAAACTCAGGGCGGTTTTTATAATTTTATGATTTTTCAATTGCAGCGGTTTATATATCCATTTGCATATAAAATTTGCACTGTATCAAAGGGCATTGCAGAAGATTTATTGGCGCATATAAAAGTAAAAAAAGAAATGGTAGAGGTGATATATAATCCTGTTATATTTCCTGAACTCGAAGATATAGCACAACAGCCAGTTATTCATCCGTGGCTAAATGCAAAGAATGTTCCAGTTATATTAGCAGTTGGGCGGCTGCACCCTATAAAAGATCACGCAACTTTAATAAAAGCATTTGCAATTGTGCTCAAAACTATGGATGCGCGGCTTATCATACTCGGCGAAGGCGGTGAAAGATCCGACCTAGAAAGTCTTGCTAATAATTTGGGAATTCGGGATAAAATTGATTTGCATGGCTTTGTTGCTAACCCTTATTCTTATATGCAAAAAGCGGATGTTTTTGTGCTAAGCTCTAAAATGGAAGGCTTGGGGAATGTGCTGATTGAAGCAATGGCCTGCGGCTGTGCAGTTATATCAACCGACTGCCCTTCTGGTCCTTCAGAAATACTTGAGGGAGGAACTATAGCACCGCTGGTTCCGGTAGGTGATTCGGATGCTATGGCAAATGCTATAATACAAATATTGAGTTTGCCCTCAGATAAAGGAAAACTACTAAATCGTGCTAGATATTTTACACTAGAGAGAGCTATAAATAAATATCTGGAACTAATATTTTAAGCCTGATTTTGCTTAATTATTAAAATAAAGTGGACTGGTTATAAATTATAAATATTTTGTAATTTCCTTGAAGTTTAAAATAGCCTCATCCTTATTCTTTTGCGAAACACTTTTCTTAACAAGCTCAAGTAAATGCTGCATATTATCCTGCACATAATTACGTTTAGTGGACGTTAATTCATTTATTACCAACTGTAATTCCTCAGCTATTTCAATGCAGGAGTGGGGGCTATCCATCATTTTAATTATAGACTTTAAATGAACTTTAGAAATTTCCATGCGGCTGCGGCTTTCATTGTCATTAATTTTTACTTCCTTACCTATATGAGCAGATTCATTATTGTGTTGCCCGCGAAGCATCTCGCAAGCGTTGCAATCGCCCATCACAGAACAATGGTTGCACATATATGCAATCAGGCTAGAGGGTTCATTTATAGTCACATGAGAACCCTTAACCGCTACTCCTTGAGCTTTTAATTTTTTTGTAGTGCGGGAAAATGTCTCCATTTCCATACCAAGCTGTGAAGCAAGGGTGTTCTTGCTGTAAGGCAAAGAAAAGCTGCGTGGGTCGAACCCATATTTCTCACACATTCGCATCATGAAGCACGCCAGGCGCTGCCCGGCAGTAAAAGATATAAGTTGCTCTGCGCTGTGTGCGATGCGCTGTGTATAATTAGACAGAACTTCCAGCATATTAAATGCTAACGTGTTATTATTTCTTATCTTTTCCCTAAACCATGTTATAGGATATTCCAGAACTGCCGTTGCTTCCATAGCCATTGCGCTTAGCTGATATGTTGCATGGGATTCAAAAATATGCATCCCGCCAACTATGTCGCCATTTACGGCGAGATTGATTGTAATCTCCTTACCATCGGGTGTCCTGCGGAATTGACGGACAACGCCATTGGTAAGTATATAGAAATAGCGGAGCTGGTCGCCATGCAAAAAAATTGTATCACCCTTGCCATAGCGCCTCACCTTGCCTGCCTGCAGTAATTCTTTTTGTTCTGCCGTGCCAAGATTACGGAAGGCTGGAAGCATTTTTATATCAGATATTGTTTGAATCTCGGCCATTGTGCTCCCCATAATGTTTCTTCATATTAGTAGCATGTAACCATAATCTCACTTAAATAAGAAAAACAAGCAAAAACTTGATCTTAGTCAATTTTACACGGCTTTAATCAAACTCACAAAACTTAAACTAAAGGTAGAATATTTACATACAATGAACAACTTTTTATAAATTATCTCTATATAAGGATTCTTGCATGGCACTCGAAACTTTAGAAAAAACCGCAACAGAAGATTCATCCATAGAAAATCAAGTAAAGCAGGACGATATTACCAAGCAATTCTTTGTCTTCAAACTTGGCGAAGAAGAATATTGTGTTGATTTGCCTTCGGTTAAGGAAATCAAAAGCTGGACAAATGTCACTCACCTACCAAATTCTCCTAACTATATGAAGGGTGTGATTAATTTGCGCGGGATGGTAATCCCAATTCTTGATCTAAAGAAAAAATTCGGCTTAGGCGAAACTGATCCTACCAGAAAAAGCGTTGTGATTATTCTTAATGTTAATGAACGTTTAATTGGCGCGCTTGCAGACGAAGCATCTGAAATACTTACAGTAAAAAACAGCCAGATAAATCCTCTGCCAGAACTCGAGACTGTAAACTTCGTTTCAGGCTTAATTCAAAAAGGCGAGATTATGGTGATTTTGTTAGATATCCAGAAAATATTCGATTTGAAAACGCTTGATGAGGCAAACGAATTAGCCGGAAATTTTAATAAAACAGTAACCTTTAATTAAAAAGTATTTAACCCAAGGAGTTTGTTATGGATAAGCTTAAATCGTTACCGTTATTCAAAGTTATTATAGCATCCTTTGCTATAACCTTGGTGGCAATGTTTGCCGCAACCCACGAAAGCCTTATTTCTCTTTTTGCAAAAGAGGGCAAAATAGATGATATGGCTATTACTGATGCTGTTGCATTTATTGTAATTTTATTAGTAGCGGGTGTAACTTATTATGTTAGCAAGCAGGTTACTAATAAAAGCAATGATTTTAAAAGCCAAATAGACGCTATAGGAAAGTCACAGGCTGTAATATCTTTTAATATGGATGGCACTATAATAGATGCCAATGACAATTTCCTGAAAGTTTTAGGTTATAAACTTGAAGAAGTAAAAGGCAAGCATCACAGTATGTTTGTTGAATCTAAATATAAAGAAAGCGTAGAATATTCAAATTTTTGGGATTTGCTGCGCCGTGGTGAATACCAGCAGGCGGAATATAAGCGCATTGCTAAAAGTGGTAATACAGTATGGATACAGGCTTCTTATAATCCAATTAAGGATGAAAAAGGTAAACCTTATAAAGTTGTTAAATTCGCAAGCGATACAACAGCGCAAAAAGCTATAGCCGATGAAGCGGTGAAACTAAAATTCGCACTAGATACAGTATCGGCTGGCGTAATGATGGCGGATTCAAACCTTGATATAATGTATACAAACCCTGCTGTTGTTAGCATGCTAAGTGCTTACGAAAAAGATATCCAGAAAGATTTGCCCGCTTTCAACAGTGCAAAACTTATGGGTGTAAATATCGATTCCTTCCATAAGAATCCAGCGCATCAGCGTGGCATGTTGGAAAAATTAACCGGCACCTTCAAAGGAGCAATTAAAATAGGTGGACGTAATTTCGACCTGGTGGCAAACCCAGTTTATAGTGCGAACAAGGAAAGGCTGGGTACTACTGTTGAGTGGCGCGATATTACAGAAGCTTTGATACAGAAAGTTAAAGATGCAGATTCTGCAGGCCAGATTGAGGCTATTGGTAAATCTCAGGCAGTTATTTCATTCAACATGGATGGCACAATAATTGAAGCTAACCAGAATTTCCTCAGCACGTTGGGTTATACGCTAGATGAAATTAAGGGTAAGCATCATAGCATGTTTGTTGAGCCAGCTTATAAAACTTCAGCTGACTATCACCAATTTTGGGAGAATCTAAACCGGGGACAGTATCAGGCTGGTGAATATAGTCGTCTTGGCAGGAATGGCAAGGAAGTGTGGATCCAGGCCTCATATAACCCAATTAACGGCCCAGATGGCAAGCCATTTAAAGTTGTTAAATATGCGACAGACACAACACTAATGGTAACAACACGTTTAGAGAATGAGAAAGGTATGAAAGAGTCAGTTCAGGTACTAAAAGATATGGCTGCTGGTGATTTAACCAACAACATGAAGGAAGAATATCACGGAACTTTCGGTGATATCAAAAAAGCACTTAACGCAACTATTGACCAGTTAAAATCAACTGTTGCAAATATTAAGAGCTCAGCACAATCGGTCAATGGCGCTGCAAGTGAAATATCTGCAGGCAGTAAAGACCTATCAGAGCGCACCGAGCAGCAGGCTTCAACTTTGGAGGAGACAGCGGCTTCTATGGAAGAAATGACAGGAGCTGTAAGGCAGAACACGGAAAATGCAAGTAACGCAAACGAACTCGCTGCAAAAGCCAAGGAAGTTGCCGGTAAAGGCGGCAATATCGTAAGGCAGGTGGTTGAGGCAATGAGTGGTATAGAGGATTCTTCTAAGAAAATTTCCGATATTATCGGCGTAATTGACGACATAGCTTTCCAGACCAACCTTCTTGCTCTTAACGCAGCTGTTGAGGCAGCACGCGCGGGTGATGCTGGTAAAGGATTTGCGGTTGTAGCATCGGAAGTTCGTTCACTAGCTGGTCGGTCAGCCGCGGCTTCTAAAGACATAAAAGCCTTAATCAATAGCAGCGTTGAGCAAGTTGCAAGTGGCTCTAAATTAGTAAATGAGGCAGGCACAACTCTAACCCATATTGAAAAATCAGTTGATGAGGTGGCAAGTTTGGTTTCAGAAATTAGCGCTGCTAGTGGCCAGCAATCAACAGGTATAGAGGAAATTAATTCCGCTGTAGCCCAGATGGATGAAATGACACAGCAAAATGCAGCGCTCGTTGAAGAAAGCACAGCGGCTGCGCAATCACTTGTTGAGCAGGCAAATGAATTAGAAAGGCTGGTAAGTGCGTTTAAGATTGATGAAAGCTATATGCAAAATCAATCTCAACAAGCAGCTCGTCATGAACCTGTAGTTCGGAAGCCAATGCAATCGACCAAACCTGCAACCAAACCGGCTGCGCATGTTATGAAGCAGGATGCTACAAAACCTAAGAAGGTGGCGTCTGGCGGCAAGAAGTATGATGAAGAATGGGAAGAGTTCTAGCCTTACTAATTAAATAAAACCCCCTGACTCAAAATCAGGGGGTATTTTTTGTAACACCTAGTGATATAAAAATCTTGAACCGAATTATCAGTTGATTTAATTGTAATATTCACAATATCGTCTCAAATTTCTGAGGTTTATTTGTGCTTTAGTTAGAAAACCTACTCCCTTAAATTTTAGCGCACAAGAGAAACTATACAATCTGGTGTATAGGAATCCTTCATACTTTAAAATGTTGGAAAATTAACACGAATACGATTTTACAAATAACGTAATTTATGTATTATGCTGCGCATTGAATAACATAGTTGAAAAAAACATGCCAGAATCAGTAAACCAAATACGCTCTACATTTCTAGATTACTTTAAGGGCAAAGGCCACGAAGTTGTAAAATCTTCGCCGCTCGTGCCGCATAACGACCCGACCTTAATGTTCACCAACGCAGGTATGGTGCAATTCAAGGACGTTTTTACGCATAGTGAAACTCGCAATTACAAGCGTGCGGCCAGTTCGCAAAAATGCGTAAGGGCTGGCGGAAAGCATAACGATTTAGATAATGTTGGCTACACCGCCCGTCACCATACATTTTTTGAGATGCTGGGCAATTTCTCATTTAGTGATTATTTCAAGGAAGGCGCAATTGAATATGCGTGGGAGTTTCTAACTAAAACTGCCGGAATATCAAAAGATAAATTATTAGTAACAGTTTACCACACAGATAATGAAGCTTTTGATTTATGGAAAAAGATTGCGGGCTTGCCAGAGAGCAAAATAATCCGCATCCCTACTAACGACAATTTCTGGTCGATGGGTGATACTGGCCCTTGCGGCCCTTGCTCGGAAATATTTTTCGACCATGGCGATAAAATTGCCGGCGGCCCCCCAGGTTCGCCAGGCGAAGATGGTGACCGTTTTATAGAAATATGGAATCTGGTTTTCATGCAATATGAACAGCTTGCATCAGGCGAGCGCATAAATCTGCCAACGCCTTCAATTGATACGGGCATGGGCTTGGAGCGTGTGGCTGCAGTTTTGCAAGGCGTACATGATAATTACGACATTGATTTGTTTAAGTCGTTAATTGAAGCCTCAAAGAACCTTACAAAAAATAATGATCCAGCACACGCTGCCTCGCACCGTGTTGTGGCGGATCATCTGCGCTCAATGAGCTTTTTGCTAGCCGATGGAGTGATGCCATCGAATGAAGGACGTGGTTATGTTCTGCGCCGTATCATGCGCCGCGCCATGCGACATGCACGGCAGCTGGGTTCGCGCGAGCCAATCCTATATAAATTAGTTCCAAATTTGGTTAAGGAAATGGGTGAGGCTTACCCTGAATTAGTGCGCGCGCAGTCACTAATCACTGAAATTGTTAAACTTGAAGAGGAGCGTTTTGGCCAGACTATTGACAGGGGTTTGAAATTGCTGGATGAAGAAACCTCGAGTATTAGCTCAGGTGGTGTTCTTGCCGGCGAAGTTGCTTTTAAATTATACGACACATATGGTTTCCCGCTTGACCTAACCGTTGATATTCTCCGCTCAAAAAATATGGGTGTTGATGAGGCGGCCTTTGCAAATGCAATGCTCGAGCAAAAAACCAGAGCAAGGGCAGCATGGAAAGGTTCCGGTGCAAAAGCCACTGATGAAATCTGGTTTGATATTAAGGAGAAAAGCGGCGCAACCGAATTTTTAGGTTATGAGGCAAGTACCGCTAGCGCACAAATTGTGGCAATTGTGAAGGATGGAAAGCCGGTTCAGAATGCCTCAACAAATGAGGATGTGGCAATAGTTTTAAACCAGACTACCTTTTATGGTGAATCTGGTGGTCAACAGGGCGATCAGGGCTTAATTAGCGGGGATGGTTTTGAAATAAAAATTAGCGACACGCAAAAA
>Ga0114977_10000071_pt1 | contig 67578 bp, 41 predicted proteins | sample S_130805_MF_Meta_FD_87026 | JGI IMG/M metagenome (GOLD analysis project Ga0114977, IMG submission 87026) | Freshwater microbial communities from Lake Simoncouche, Canada to study carbon cycling - S_130805_MF_MetaG | ecosystem: Environmental > Aquatic > Freshwater > Lake | place: Lake...
ACAAGTTATAGATACTACAATAACTATTCCCGGAGAAACAGTATATATTCAAGATACACTATACTGTGATTCTTTAGGACATGTTATATCTAAGTTAGGTGATAGACTAAGAGACAAAGATGGTAAGATCATTACTTTAGAAACAAGATTGAGCAATAATGTATATACTACTAAAGCTCAAGTACATACTATTTATAAAACTATAAAAGGCAATACTAAATATTTTACTAAAGTAGTAACTAAAACATTGAAACCAGAAAAGATAAAGTATATTCCTTGGTGGGTAAACTTCTTAGCTGTAGTGGGAGGGATTGTACTAATTATTTTATTAATTAATATTATTATTAAGATCATTAGATCTCAAATTCCTTTAGCATGAAAACAAAAATAACACTTACAGTATTGTCTATATTCTCCATCTTTGCCCCAGTTGAACTTTGCTCTATTATATTAATGACTATTATATTTATAGATACTATTGTTAAACTTATATCACTTAAAAAAATAGCTTGTTCTGAAAAAAGAAAGTACAGAGAAGTATTCAAATCTAAAATACTTAGAAGAGGATACATATTTAAAGCAGCAGGATATTATATTTTTGCTGGTGCAGTATTTCCATTAGACTACTATGCATTAACTCCATTTTCAAATGGAATTCTTAAAGCTTTAGGATATACATTTACTATTCCAACTCCTGCTTTATTTACAAATGTATTATTATGTATATTTGCTATTATAGAATTAGCATCTATTAATGAAAACTGGTTTGATATTACTGGTAATAATATTCTTAAATCAGCAGCAGATGTTGTTAAGAAAATTAGATTAGGAGTTGAAGCTGTGTCAGATACATACAAGAATATTAAAAACTAATACATAATGAAAATACTTAAGTTAAGTCCTGTAGGAGTTGAGTTAATAAAATCATTTGAAGGATTTAGTGCTAAACCTTATAGATGTCCAGCAGGAGTCCCTACAATAGGATATGGTGCCACATACTATACTAGCATAAAAAAAGTTACTATGGCTGATGCTGCAATAACAAAAGCAGAAGCAACAGTATTACTTGCTAATATGTTAGGCTCTTATGAGAGAGCAGTAGATACTTATTGCATAGATACAATCACACAGAATCAATTTGATGCATTAGTTTCCTTTGCTTATAACTTAGGAACTGGAGCATTAAAATCTTCTACACTGTTAAAAAAAGTTAATACAGATCCAAATGATCCTGACATTAGAAAAGAATTTATGAAGTGGGTAAATGCAGGAGGAGTTACACTAGCCGGATTAGTTAGAAGAAGAAATGCAGAAGCTGACTTATATTTTACAAAAGACTAATGAGTTATAGTTATTTACAGGAAGAGAAATCTCCAAAGATATTAGTAGAAGCAGTAAAGATGCTTGGTACTAAAGAAGTAGTAGGTAAAGAACATAACCCTGTTATCTTAGGATGGGCTAAAGAACTTGGTTTATCTAAAGTATATACTAATGATGAAATTCCTTGGTGTGGATTAGCTGTAGCATATGCAGCTCATATGGCCGGAGTAACAGTAGTAGACAAACCCCTATGGGCTCTATCATGGGCTACATATGGTACTAAAGTAACTGAACCTATGTTAGGTGACATACTTACTTTTAAAAGAGATGGTGGTGGACATGTAGGGATATATGTTGGAGAAGATAAAGATTGCTATCATGTACTTGGCGGAAACCAAGGAAATGCAATGAGTGTAACAAGAATAGTAAAAACAAGATTGTATCAAGCAAGAAGAACAGCCTGGAAAGTAGCACAACCTGCAAATGTACGCAAGGTCATGTTGGATGCTAAAGGTACAATCAGTAAAAATGAAGCATAATGAAATTTAGAAACAACTGGAATTCCCCTGCCAAACAATGGGACAAATTAGCAATAAGATTAAGAATATCTGCATTAGATATCTTAACAATAGAAATAGATATCTCAAGAGAATTCTATATGTTAACAATTTTAAACTTAACAATTAAAAACAGATAAGTAATTAAACTTATTAAATGCACAGTAATCCAGGTATGTTCTATATCTGGATTTATTTTTTTAAATGTTTTTTGTTTAAACAAAAATTGTATATTTGTCTAAACTTTAAATATATAAAAATGGAAAATCAACAACCAGAACAAGAGATGTCACATGAAGAGTTGACAGCAAGAAAAGAGGAAATGAAAGCATTCTATGAAGAATCAGTTCCTTACTTAGAAGCTCAAGCAAAGTATGAAAAGCTTTTGACAGACATTGAAGAAGCAAGATTTAAAAGAGCTAATTACCAATATCAGTTTGCTATGATGATGGCTCAGAGTGAAGAGGCGGAGAAAGAAGCAAAGAATTCATCTGAGGCACCAGAAAGAAAGCTTAAAAAAGATTAATTATGGCACTTGTTAATCAAGTACAGAAACGTGTTAAAATGCCCAAATGGGATGTTGTAAAGTTTCAGATTCTTACTCATTGTTATATTAACCGTATTGCAATGAGTGAATCTGATCTAAACTGTTTAACCTTACTCAGCTTTAATGAACCCATTGAGTTAACAAGCTTTTGTTATGATGCATCTTCTGATGAAGAAGGTATATTTAAGTCTCCACAGACTGTACGTAACTGTATTAATAAAGCTGAAAAAAACGGATTAATAGTAAAGGATGTAAAAAATAAAAAGATTATTATGATTAATCCTAATCTAAAAATTCAAACAGAAGGAAACATATTGTTAGACTATAAATTCTTAGGTAATGATACCAAAGAAAGCGTCTAAACTTTACAGAGAAACAGCAGAGGAACTAAATGTTGAGGAAGCATTAGTTGAAAATTTTGTAGAGTTTCTTTACAAAAATGTGAGAAGCTGTTTATCTAACCTAACTTATCCAAGAATAAATGTGGAAGGCTTAGGTCACTTTAACACAAAGGCTAGTTGGATAAGAAGATCAATTCAAAGATCTACTAAATTATTAGAAAATCATGATACCTCAACTTTTGGTGCCTATTCAAAGAAGTTGCGGATACAAGATAAACTTGATCTTCTTATTGAGCTGGAGAAAAAGATCACCCTAGAAGAGCAGAGAAAATCAATATTTAAAAATGAAAAATATGAATCTATTAAAACAAATTTGGAAGGAGAAGCACAGAATAATGGAGGGGATTAAAAACTCTATTATCCGTGATGAGTTTGTAGAAGATATAGCAGAACTAAGACTTGCTGTTTGTAATCAGTGTCCAAGTAAAGGAAAGAAGTGTGCTGTTAAAGGTACAGCTCCATGTTGTAATGAATGTGGTTGTTCCCTTGGTTTCAAGACCAGATCATTATCATCTGAGTGCCCTTTAGGTAAATGGGAAGCATTACTATCAGAAGAAGAAGAAGATAAACTAGATGCCTTATGAGTATAGTATTTAACGCAGCAGATCATAGTTACAAAAGTCAAGATGATAGCGGTATTGATTGGATCAGTGTAACTACATTAGTTTCACATTTTAAGAAAGCTTTTGATGCAAAGAAAGTTGCTGAAAAAGTTTCTAAGAATAAAAGATCTAAATGGTATGGTATTGAACCAGATGAGATTCAAAATATATGGAACTCTGAGTCAACAAGAGCAATTACCTTAGGAACATATTATCATAACCAAAGAGAATCTGACTTGTGTTCATTAGCTTCAATGGAAAGAGAAGGTGTAACTGTTCCTGTCTTTGCTCCTTTACCAGAAAAGGATGGTGCAAAATATGCTCCCTTACAGAAGTTAGAACCAGGAGTATATCCTGAACATATGGTTTATCTTAAGTCTGCTAGTATCTGTGGGCAATCAGATTTAGTAGAAGTGGTTAATGGTAAAGTAAATATCATTGATTATAAAACTAATAAAGAGATAAAGACTGAATCTTATGTGGATTGGGAAGGCAAATCAGAAAAATTACTTGCACCAGTAGATAGTTTAGATGACTGTAATTTTAATCACTATGCATTACAGCTTAGTATTTATATGTATATTATTCTTAAGCATAACCCTAAGTTAAAACCTGGTAGAATATTTATACACCATATTACATTTGAACAAGAGGATGTTGATAAGTGGGGGTACCCGGTTGCTAAACTTGATGGCAATGGTGAGCCTATAGTAAAAGAAGTAGTTCCTATGGCTATTCCTTATTTAGTAGATGAAGTAATAAGTATTATGCATTATTTGCATGAGAACAAACATAAAGTAAAAAAGAAATGATTATAAGACTATTTGATGTACAAAATGGAATTGTTATTCCTACTGAACATTGCTATACATTAAAAGCTTTAAAAGATGTTATGGATAATTATCCAGAAGATTATTTAAAGATATATCTGTATCTTTTTTACATGACCTGTCCTAATCCAGATATGAATCCGTTTTTTCATACTCCAGAAATTGATAAAGAAAGTATCATATTAAAAGAAATAGCAGCTGAGTTTTCTACAGAAGATGATGATATTCATATTGCTTTGCAATTTTGTCAAAGAATGTATGAAACACCAACATCTAGAGCATATAAAGGTATGGCATCTATGTTAGATAGATTGGCTAGATATATGGAAACAACTCAGATCACTGCCGGTAGGGATGGTAATATTAATTCACTAGTTGCTGCAGCTAAAAACTTTGACCAGATTAGAGCTTCATTTAAAGGAGTATACAAAGATCTCCAAGATGAACAATCTAGTAAAGTTCGCGGAGGCCAGGGGCTTGCATATGATTCTTAAACTATGAATGAAATTTATCAAGATATACCCTGTTGGGATAATGGTACATGGACAACAGTATCATTTGATTCTAGAGAAGAATTCTCAAGAACTATTGCAGAAATGTTTTCTGAACCTGGAAAATACAATTTTGATGAGACTAGTTTTCTTTTTAATCAAGAAGCCGTAAAGTTTAGAGAGCAGAATGTTTATTGTATAGCACCATTTAGATCAAGAGATTTTATATCTTATTGGGATGATCAGAAACATAAATGTAGAAAAGGAGTATTCTATATAAATGGTAATAAGAAATGGTATCTTACTAGAGATTACTATATGTGGTTAAACTTCTTACCTATCTTTGATAAGGAACAACAAAAGTTTGACTTTGCAAAAGTCAGAGATGCTCAGTATCACATGGCTTTATATGAACTACTAGCAGAACTTAATTATAAACATGTTGCTATTCTGAAGAAACGTCAGATAGCATCCTCATACTTCCATATCTCTAAGTTACTTAATCAGCTTTGGTTTGAAGCTGGGGTAACTTTGAAGATGGGAGCCAGCCTCAAAGATTATATCAATGAGAAAGGTTCTTGGAAGTTTATGTCAGAATATGCTGCGTTCTTAAATGAACATACGGCATGGTACCGTCCAATGTCTCCAGACAAAGTTCTAATGTGGCAGCAAAAGATTGAAGTAAGAAAAGGGGACAGAAAAACAGAAGTGGGTTTAAAGGGTACTATGCAAGGCATGTCATTTGAGAAAGATCCAACAAATGGTGTAGGGGGTCCGGTAAAATACTTCTTTCATGAAGAAGCAGGGATTGCACCAAAGATGGATTTAACCTATGAGTATATGCGTCCTGCTATGGCATCTGGTTTAATTACTACAGGAATGTTTATTGCTGCAGGATCTGTAGGAGATTTATCTCAGTGTGAACCATTAAGAAAAATGATACTTTCACCAACTGATACAGATGTGTATGCTGTTGAGACTGACCTTATAGACTCAAAAGGAACTTATGGTATGTCAGGTTTGTTTATTCCTGAACAATGGTCAATGCCTCCATACATAGATGACTATGGTAATTCACTTGTCAAAGAAGCATTAAAAGCTTTAGATGAACAATTTGCCGCCTGGAAGAAAGAACTTGATCCAGAAACTTATCAGTTAAGAATATCTCAGAGACCAAGAAACATAGAGGAAGCATTTGCCCATAGAAGTGTATCTGTTTTTCCACCACATCTTGTAACTGCACAACAAAGAAGAATAGAAGACAAAGAATATGCCTATGAATTCTTGGATATAAGTACTGATGAGAATGGTAAACCTTCTGTTAAACCATCTAATAGACAGCCAATTAAAGAATTTCCAGTAACTAAAAAGACTGAAGATAAAACAGGAGTACTAGTAGTTTGGGAAAGACCAATTAAAGACCCAACTTTTGGACAGTACTATGCTTCTATTGACCCCGTGTCAGAAGGTAAAACTACAACATCAGATTCATTATGTTCTATCTATGTTATGAAAGCTCCTGTAGAAGTTACAAAAGTAACTGGTATAGAAACTGAAACTTACATAGAACCAGATAAGATTGTAGCTGCTTGGTGTGGTAGGTTTGATGACCTTAATAAAACTCACCAGAGACTGGAGTTAATTATAGAATGGTATAATGCATGGACAGTAATTGAGAATAACATCTCATTATTTATCCAGTATATGATATCTAGAAAGAAACAAAGATTCTTAGTACCTAAAAGTCAGATCATGTTCTTGAAAGATTTGGGTGCAAATGCTAACGTCTTCCAGGAGTATGGTTGGAAAAATACAGGAACTTTATTTAAACAACATCTTCTTAACTATGCAATAGAATATACTAAAGAAGAATTAGATGTAGAAACTAAAACAGATGGTACAATTGTACGTACAAAATACGGTATAGAAAGAATACCTGACCCCATGTTACTTACTGAAATGCGTGAATATGCACCAGGAGTCAATGTGGATAGACTAGTTTCATTCTGTGCATTGGTTGCATTTATGAGAATACAGCAATCAAACAGAGGTTATGCTAAAAGAGTAATAATGGATGATGCCGCTAAAAACTTGCAAAAGTCAGAAAATTTGTTTAAATTAAACAATAGTCCATTTAGACATATTGGTAAATCAGTTTATAGGAATAGTGATGGCGGCAAGCGGTCTCCTTTTAAACATTTTAAATAATAAGTATGCAAATATATAACGCATTACAGTTAAAGAAAGGTGCTAAGACTCAGCATAATAGGATGGGTAGTATTACTCAACCTTTACAATTTTTATCAAATAAAGATAAAGATGAAGAATGGGCAGCATGGAACCTTGACTGGTTAGAATGGAACGGCCTTAAACAAGTCCGCAGAAATGCCCGTAGGTTAATGAAGAACTACAAACTTGCAAAGGGTATTATTGATAAGACAGATTATCTTATGGTAGAAGATAATGAAATGAGAGATATAGTAGAAGTCTTAACTAAAGAAGATGCATCTGCTATGGAACTTAAGTTCTATCCTATCATCCCAAATGTTATTAATGTTCTAGTAGCTGAATTTGCTAAGAGATCAACTAAACTTACATACCGTGCAGTAGATGATTTCTCATATAATGAGATGATGGAGCAAAAGCGCAAGATGGTAGAAGATACCTTAATGGCGGATGCTCAAACTAAAATCATGGCTGCTCTAGTTGAACAAGGCCTAGATCAAAATTCTGAAGAAGCAAATAAACAATTACAACCAGATACTTTAAAGTCATTACCAGAGATTGAACAATTCTTTAAGAAGGATTATAGAGGAATGGTAGAGCAATGGGCATCTCATCAACATGCAGTTGATACTGAAAGATTCAGAATGGATGAACTTGAGGAAAGAGGATTCAGAGATATGCTTATTACAGATAGAGAGTTCTGGCATTTTAGAATGATGGAAGATGACTATGAAGTAGAACTTTGGAATCCACCATTAACATTCTATCACAAATCTCCAGATGCTAGATATATTTCACAAGGTAACTGGGTAGGTAAAATTGATATGTTTACTGTATCTGATGTTATTGATAAATTTGGATACTTAATGACCCAAGAGCAGATGGAAGCTTGTGAAGCAATCTACCCTATTAGGTCAGGAGGTTACATTACCGGAGGATATCAAAATGATGGTACATACTATGATGCTACCAAATCTCATGATTGGAATACTAATATGCCTTCTCTTGCTTACAGACAATATACATCAATGATGGCTGGATCTGTTTATGATGGAGGTGATATTATAAATCAAATACTCTCAGAGGGAGAAGATTACTTTGACCAAGGTACTGCATATTTATTACGTTGTACTACTTCTTACTGGAAGTCTCAGCGTAAAGTAGGACACTTAACTAAGATTAATGAAACCGGTGAAGTTATTACAGAAATAATTACTGAAGATTATAAAGTAACAGATAAGCCAATCTATGATACAAGATTGTTTAAAAACAAAACAAGAGATAATATTGTATTTGGAGAACACATTGATTGGATTTGGATTAATGAAGTATGGGGCGGTGTAAAGATTGGACCAAATATTCCTTCATTCTGGGGTATGAATAATCCTGGAGGTTTCTCACCTATCTATATTGGTATTGAAAAAAATCATATTGGCCCATTAAAATTCCAATTCAAGGGAGACAATAGCCTATATGGATGTAAACTACCCGTAGAAGGCGCAGTCTTTTCAGATAGAAATACTAAGTCAACTGCATTGTTAGATTTAATGAAACCATATCAAATTGGATTCAATATTGTAAATAACCAAATTGCAGATATCTTAGTAGATGAACTAGGTACTGTAATCATGTTAGATCAAAACTCTTTACCAAGACACTCATTAGGAGAAGACTGGGGGAAAGGTAACTTAGCTAAAGCCTATGTTGCAATGAAGAACTTCCAGATGTTACCATTAGATACTTCTATTACAAATACTGAGAATGCTCTTAACTTTAACCATTTCCAAAAACTAGATTTATCTCAGACAGAAAGATTAATGTCAAGGATACAATTGGCTACACACTTTAAACAACAAGCATATGAAGTAATTGGTGTTAATCCACAAAGGATGGGGCAACAGATATCACAGATGACTGCTACAGGGGTAGAACAAGCCACTGCAGCCTCTTACGCACAGACAGAGGTATTCTTTATTCAACACTGTGATTACTTGATGCCTAGAGTACACCAAATGCGTACTGACTTAGCACAGTATTATCACTCAACTAATCCATCTAAAAGATTAACTTATATGACATCAGCAGATGAGAAAGTAAACTTTGAGATAAATGGTACTGACTTATTAGCAAGAGATCTAAATATTTTTGCAAGTACAACTGCAAATCATAGAGCTATCCTTGAGCAATTAAAACAAATGGCACTTACTAATAATACTACCGGAGCATCTATCTATGACTTAGGTAAATTAGTTCAGTCAGATTCAATTGCACAAATGAACACTGTTCTTAAAGAAGCTGAGAGTAAACAAACTCAACAAAAACAACAAGAGCAACAGTCAGCACAACAAATGCAAGAACAACAACTTGCATCTCAGAAAGAACAGAAACAGATGGAGATTGATGCTGAGGCTACTAAGGAAGAGAAGAATAGACAGAGAGATATTCTGGTTGCAGAAATACGCGCAGCAGGTTATGGATCTATGTCAGATGTCAATAAGAATATGGAATCAGACTATGTTGATGCAATGAAAGAGATCAGATCAACTGATCAATATCAAGAGCAAACTAATCTTCAGAGAGAAAAGGAAGTTAACCGTATGAATATTGATTCTCAGAAGAACCAGATAGAACGGGAAAAAATAGCTGCTCAGAAAGAAATTGCTAACAAGCAATTGCAGATTGCACAAGAAAACAAAAATAAATTTGACACCGGTAGTAAAAATAAGGGAGAGAAAAAATAGCCTTAGCTATATAATGTGAAAATCTTTTTTTATTACTATAAATTTCTCAAGTTTAATTTGTATATTAAAGTATAAACAAAAACCAACAATAATGAGTGATAACACAAAAAACCCAACTGGGGAAACCCAGATGTTAGATTCTACAACGGTAGATCAAGTAGATGTAAATTTAGATGAGATCTTTGGTAGTCCGGGTGCGGATAGCATAATGCTTCCTTCAAATGGAGAACAAGCAGAGAAACCTAAAAATTTATTTTCTAAAGAAGATGTAGTAGATACTTCGTTCATTGACATGCCTAATGTTACTGCTAAAGATAAGCAGGAAGCAGCAGAAAAGAAAGCAGATGTTGAAGAGGCAATTGCTGAATTAGATGGCTTAATCTCTCAAGAAGAGGATGCTGGAAATAAAGGAAGACCAAAGGTTGATAAATCTGGTCTTGCTGAGTTAGCATCTAAAATGATTGAAGAAGGAGCTCTAATGGCTTTTGATGATGATAAACCTTTAGAGGAATATACAACAAAAGATTTTAGAGAACTTTTTGAAGCTAATTTTGAAGATAAAGAAAATAAAGTTAGAGAGAATGTTCCAAAAGAATTCTTTAAGTCATTGCCGGAAGAACTTCAAATAGCAGCTAAGTATGTAGCTGATGGTGGACAAGATCTTAAAGGTTTGTTTAGAACACTTGCTCAAGTTGAAGAAGTATTTGAACTTGATCCAAACATTGAACAACACCAAGAAGAAATTACACGTCAATACTTATATGCTACTAATTTTGGAACTGCAGAAGAAATTGAAGATGAGATTAATGATTGGAAAGACATTGATAAGCTTGGACAAAAAGCAAAACAATTCAAACCAAAGTTAGATAGAATGCATGAAGAAGTTGTTGCTAGAAAACTTGCAGAGCAAGAGCATAAGAAAGAACAACAAGCACATCAAGCTAAAGCTTACCAAGACAATGTGTATAACACACTTGTTGGAGGTGAGTTAGGAGGATTAAAAATTGATAAGAAAGTACAAGGTATGCTTTACTCAGGATTGGTTCAACCTAATTACTCTTCAATTTCTGGTAAGCAAACTAACTTACTTGGACACTTACTAGAGAAGTATCAGTTTGTAGAACCAAGACATGATTTAATTGCTGAAGCACTTTGGTTATTATCTGATCCAGAAGGATACAGAAATAAAGTAAAAGATGTAGGTGGTAAAGCTGTTGTAGAAAAAACAGTAAGGCAATTAAAAACTGAGGAATCTAGAAAACTTTCTAGTTCTTCAACAAATACAGGAGATGATGAAATCAGTAGACCAACTGGTAACAGATCATCACAAAGGACAATCCCTCGCCAGAACAATATGTTCAAAAGAGGCTTTTAAATAGTAACAAATAAAAACAAATAAACAATGGCAACTCCAGTAATGAACAATGGTATTTTCCTAAGGGATACCGCTTACAACGCAAGTTCCCATGTGGATTCGTACCACCTGGTAAACATGCTAAAAGATGCAGAACCAATGGACTTAGGTCCAGTGGATCTATGGGCTATGGCTCAGAAAGTTGAAATGCCTCTTTATCAAATGTCTTCATTTGGTGGGAAAAATGTAATTAATGTAGATAATGCTCGTGGAGAGTACAAATGGCAGACTCCTGTTTCTACAGATCTTCCATACATCATTGAAGATATTGAAGGACAAAATGAGTTCAAAGGTATTGATGGGACTACATTCCGTATCAAATTAAGTAGACGTGAGTTTGGACATGGTGATATCATCACTTATGACAAATACAACGGTGTTGAGATGTACATCACAGCTGAAGACATTCTTCCAATGGGTGATGGTTTTATCTATACTGTACAGTTGGTAAACAATGACAACTTCAAATACTTGGATAACAAGTACTTGGCTAATGGTACTAAAGTATTCCGTAAAGGTTCCGCAAGAGGTGAGTATGGTGAGAGATTCTCTGACATTACAACAAGAACAGGATTCCGTGAATTCTATAACTTTGTTGGTGGTGCTGAAGCTCACGTACATTATTCTGTATCTTCAAGAGCAGACTTAATGATCAAAGGTGGAATGAATGCAGATGGTACAGTTCCTGTAACTGAAATCTGGAGAACATTTGACAAGTCTAACTTAGATCCTTCTATTACTTCCCTAGAGGACATGGTAAAAGTAATGGGTAAAGACAAAGTGAAAAAAGCATTTGATAATGGTGATTTGTCAAGAACATTCTTGACTACTATGGAATCTGCTCACTTATCTAAAATTGCTACTGACATTGAGACTTACTTAATGTGGGGACAAGGTGGTAGAGTTCGTCAAGATGGACCAGATGATCTTAGATTATCAGTGGGTCTTTGGAAGCAGTTAGATAACTCTTTCAAAAGAATCTATAACAAAAACAATTTCACACTTGATTTATTCCGTTCTGAGATCTACAACTTCTTCAATGGAAAAGTTGAGTTCCAAGGACCAGATCCAAAAAGATCTCTAGTAGTTCAAACTGGTATGGGTGGGATGAGAATGGTAAATGAGGCAATTAAGAAAGAAGCTGTATCTTCAGGTCTTTTAATTCAAGCTGCTGATATCGGTGCAATCACTGGTAAAGGAATGGACTTGAACTTTGGATTTGCTTACACTTCTTATGTTATCCCATTCTTGGCTAACGTGAAGTTTGTATTGAATCCTGCATTTGACAATGTTCATACAAATGATATTGAGAACCCAATCATTGATGGTTTCCCATTATCTTCTTATTCATTCATTATCTTTGATATCACAGATAATACAAATGATAACATCTTCTTATTGAAATTATCTTGGGATAATCAATTGAAATGGTGGTATCAAAATGGTACTATGGACTACATGGGCCGTACACAAGGATTCCAGTCTTCTGGACAATTCAATGGGTACCGCGTAATGATGTCTCAGACAATGCCAGCTATCTGGGTTAAAGACCCAACTAAAGTGTTAAAGATTGTTATGAGAAACCCAATCACTGGTGGATCTTTCTAACCAGACACTATAACAAAAACAGGGAGGGGGTGACTCCTCCCTTTTTTTAATTTTAATTAATTTTAACCAACAATAATAAAACCAACAACAAAATGGAAAATTTCACAATGATAGAAACCGGGAGAGGCACAGTTAAACAAACACCAATAGCTGTAAGACCTTTCTTTGATTCAAGTGCTTCTAATATGGGATTAGAAGATTATGGTATGTCTTTGTTTGATGGGGTAACTCATCATGAACAAATTGCATGTTTAGAAAATAATGGAGTAGTTAGGTACTTAACAGGACTTAATGAATTTGCTCCAGATATTAGATTAATGAATGAACAAGATAAAGCTGCAAGGATTAAAGAAATTAGAGCTGCAGTAGGTGAGTTAGAAAAAGAACTAGCTGCTAATGTTATTGACTTAGATGATCCACAATTCTGGAATAAAGTAAAGTTGCTTAAGCCAGACAATTCTGACTTCTGGAATAGAATTAGTATTGCTTGTGGTAATGAACCTGTATTCTTGGATCCTAAAGATCCTTATGATAGAATTAAGTTATATGGTATTGAAGCAGGAGGATTTTCTTTGATAGCAAAAAGTTTTGATGATGCAAGATCAAGAGCAGTAGCTCCTAAGTTTTATTTAGATAAAACAGAAGAAACTGTAATGGCAAGAACTGAATACAAGAAATTGCGTAACAAAGCACTTTCTGAACTTCAGAAATTATTTGATAAAAATAGTACTAAGTTATTCTACATTGCAAAAGTTGTAGATATAAATAGTACACAATATAAGAAGTCAACACCTAATGATGCTATTTATGAAAACATGGATAACTACATTAATGGATTAGGTGGAGAAACAAACATGGAACGTGCAGCTAAATCTTTTGTTGAAACTGCAAATATGGATATGGAAACACTTAAAATTAAATCAATTGTTAGAGATTCCGTATTTTTTAAGTATATTGTTAATAAGGCTGATGGTTATATCTATCACACTAAGACTAACTCATTGTTAGGAAGAAATGTATCAGATGTAGTAGAACACATGAGAAATCCTTTAAATGAGGATATCTTAAAAGATCTAAACCAGTCTTGTGAAAAGTATTGGAACTCTTAAAACTAAAATAAAATGGCGGCTAAAATGACAAAAAAACAAATGGGTGGAATGCACGTGATGCAGGATGGCTCAATGATGAAAAATTCCATGATGAAAAAAGGTGGCGCTAAAAAGAAAATGAAAACAGGTGGTACTCCACCATCTCCTTCAAAAATTAAAGGTCAAGCTTTAAAAATGTGGGGTGATGAAAAAGCACTTACGGGTGCTATGCTTAAAGATGCTGCTGAAAAATCTAAAAGTCAATCTTTAGGTATAAATAAAAAGGATACTCTTTTTGGTGATCATGCAATTATAAAATTAATAAATCAAAAGAATTCTGCTCAAGATGATAAAGGTAAATCAGGAGCTCAATTAAAAGCAGAAGGTTTAGCAAAGAAAAAAGTTGGTGATGCACAAAAAGCAGCAGGTAAAAAATTAAAAGAAATAGGTGATGCTAAAAGAAGGGCTGGTGAGAAAATGAAATATGGCAAAACTGGTGGTATGGTTAAAAAAATGAAAACAGGAGGAATGGTTAATTCAAATGCTCTTGTTTCAGTAACTAAAGTTTCAAGAGGAAGACCGGTTAAATCTGCTGAACCTAAATCTGCTGCTAAAAAAGCAACAGGAAGAGTAGGTGGTACTAGTAAAGCTCCTAAAAATGCAACTCCTAAAAAATAAATAAAATGGCACAATACACAACTGGGAAAATTAACAACCCAAATGCAAGCGTAGAAGTACAAAAAGTTCCTGGTAGTAAAGGAGTATTTGTTAATCTTAATCAACCAGCTACTGTACAAACAGTTGCTAAAGGAAGATCAGGTGGAACAAGTGTAGCTCCTAAATCAGCTGAACCAGGGAAATAATTATTATGCCTAAAGATGCATGTTATTCTAAAGTAAAAGCACAGTACGCTGTGTTTCCTTCAGCTAGAGCTTCTCAAGCAATTGCCAAATGCCGTAAAGGTTCTGGTACTGTTAGAAAGACAAAAGCTGGAGCAGACTTGAAAAGATGGCAAGCAGAGAAATGGCAAGATACAAAATCAGGAAAAGCTTGTGGAGCCGGTGGTAAAAATGAATACTGCCGGCCAACAAGAAAAGTATCTAAGGATACACCTAAAACAAAGTATGAACTAACTCCTTCTAAACTAGCTGCTAAAAAAGCTGAGAAGTCTAAAGTAGGAATGGGAAGAAGAGTTAAAAATGTATAGTTATGGCAATTAGAAAAACAACGGCTAAGAAAACGCCTGCTAAGAAGGCATCAGTAAGCACAACTATTTCTGCAACACCAAAAGCAGAAATGAGAAAATGGGAAATTGAATCTGCTTTAAGTACATTAAAGAGAGCAGATGAGATTAGAAAAAATACTAAGATGATGGCTGATGTTAAAAAATTAGCTCAGGAACAAATGAATGTTCTTAAAACTTTTGGAACTAAATAATCATGGCACAGGCAAAAACTAAGAAAGTAAAAGTTACTGCAGGTGGTGAAAAACATGTAATTTATAAAAAGACTACAAAGAGAGGAGAAGGAAAAGTTGGTGACATTATGGTAAATCATCCTACTACAGATAAAGGAGTATGGGATACTATTGACTTAACAAAAAAAGCAGGAGCTAAAACTGTTAAGCAAGGTGTTGCATCAACTAAGAAATGGCATAAAGAAAATCCTTATCCTAAAATGGCAAAAGGAGGTTCTACACCAGCATGGACAAGATCAGAAGGTAAGAATCCAACAGGTGGATTAAATGCAAAGGGAGTAGCTAGTTATAGAGCAGCAAATCCTGGAAGCAAACTTCAGACAGCTGTGACAACTAAACCATCAAAACTTAAACCTGGAAGCAAAGATGCTAACAGGCGCAAAAGTTTTTGTGCTAGAATGTCAGGGATGCCTGGACCAATGAAAGATGAAAAAGGAAGACCAACTAGAAAGGCTCTTTCTTTAAGAAAATGGAACTGTTAAAATATATATATCATGGCAACAAAAAAATGTATGAGCTGCGGAGGCTCAATGAGTAAAATGAAAAAAGGTGGATCAAGTAAATCTTGTCCTCCAGGATATCACTGGACCGCTGGAGGTTGTGATAAAACAACTCCTCAATCTAAAGGCCCCTTATCATCTGCTAGTGCTAGATTAGGTCTAGGTACTATAGTAGGAATAGCCGCTTCTGGTATTACTGCTGCCCTTGCAAAAAAGAGAGCTGCAAAGAAACTTGAAAAAGAAGTTGCTGCTAAAAAAGCAGAAATGACAAAGCAGAAAAAAGGCGGAGCTATTAAGAAATATGCAATGGGAGGTTTTGCTCCTGCACAAAAAGGTGGTAGCAATACTAAAATGGGAATTTATGGAATTCCTAACGCAGGTGGAACCGGACCTGAAACAATGAAGAAAGGTGGTGCAATGAAATCTAAAACAATTAAAAAGAAATAGTTATGGCAACAATGGATGATTCATGTATGGAAACTGTCATGGTAGACGGTAAACCAAAAAGAAGAAAAAAGAAAAGTGGATGTAAACAAACATTTGGGCGTAGAAGTATTCCTGAAGGAGTTAAAAAAGTAGCAAAAGCTGCAGCTGTAATTGGAGGGGGTGCCTTAGCCTATGCTAAAAATGCATTTGGTGTAAAAGATAAAGTTAAAGAACTTATGGGTCAGAAGAAAGGTGGAGCTGTTAAGAAAATGGCTAAAGGTGGTTCATTAAAACCAGTTCCTTCAGACAAATCAAATTCACTTGGTAAATTACCTACAGCTGTAAGAAACAAAATGGGCTTTCAGAAAAAAGGTGGTACAGTTAAAAAGAAATAATCATGGCAACTAGAGCTGTAAAAACTTCTTGTAAAAACACAAAGGTAAGATCTGCTAGCGGGTCATGTGTTAAAGAAAGACCATCAATGAAGAAGGGTGGTCAAACTGCTAAGTTAGCAGAAGCTCCTGTTATGTTAATGAAGAAAGGTGGGTCTACTGATAAAAAATGGATTCAAAAAGCAATCAATCCTGCACACAAAGGATATTGCACACCAATGACTAAACCTACATGTACACCAAAGAGAAAAGCTTTGGCTATCACATTAAAAAAAATGGCTAAAAATAGATAACATGAAAAAGACAAATAAAACAAATCCTATTACTTGGTTTAGGGAACAAAATGAAAAAAGAGAAAAGCTTGTTAAAGGCTCTATGAAGAAGTTTGCAATGGGCGGACCTGAAGGAGGACCTGAAGATCCACCAACAGTACCAGCAGCTCCTAAACCAACTGATACAAATAGTTCTACTACTACTGATGCAGCATCTGCAGAAGCTGCTGCAGCTAAAGCAAAAGCAGCAAGAGATGCGGCAATTGCTGCAAAGATGGCTCAAAGTGGTAAACAAAAAAGACAACTTAATAAAGCTACAAGACAAGTAAATAGAGATGATATTAGACAGGCTAAAGTTGAAAAGAAAAAAGAAGATATAAAGTCTGGTGCACATGGTGAAAAAACTGCTAAAAGACTAGATATTCTTTCTAATACTCTTGGTATAGTTGATAAATCTTTAGGAGTAATTAATAAAGGAAAAGAAACATTTGGTCCTCAAAGAAAAGGTGGTGCTATTAAAAAAATGGGTTATGGTGGAATACCTGAAATGCCTAAGAAAAAAGCAGTAAGACCTGTAGCACCTTCTACTAGCCCTGGTCCAATTGGAAAAATAAAAAAGGGTGGATCCGTTACCCGTAAAAAAAGATAAGAAATGCTTAATAGCACTATCACCATAAAAATGAAGCAAAGGCTTAACAAGCTTGACAGCAATGACTATGATAACATAGAGTGCTGGCAAGTTGTTGAGGTTTTCAATAAGGCTCAGGTTGAATGGACCCGGAGACAACTGCATGGTATTAACCAGGTAAGGGAAGGTGATGAACAATCCACTAGAAGAAAGGATGATTTACAAGTATTATTAAGTACACAAACTTTAACATTAGCAGATAAAGAATATTACTATACAGGTAATATTCCAGCTGAATATCTAGAATGGAAACGTGTTGATGTTAATGCTAAAAAAGATTGTTGTGAGAAAAGAAGAATGACTGTTTATTTAGCTGAAGAGGGTAACCTTAATCAGTTATTAAGGGATGCAAATAAAAGACCTGATTTTGTTTGGGGAGAGACATTTGCTACCCTAATAGGCAACACTGTACATATCTACACAAACAATGAATTTGAAATACAATCCGCAGATTTAGTATATTACCGTCAACCAATTAAGATACAAATACAAGGTTGTGTTGACCCTTATACAAGTGTAGAATCTCCTGTAAATGTACCATGTGAATTTAAGGATGATATAATTGAATTAATAATTGATGAAGCTGTTGCAATACTTGCCGGTGATATTGAGTCTAGCAACCAATACACAAGAGGTACTGAAGGGGCGGAACGTAACAACTAAAAATAATGGATAAACCTAGAATGTTAAAAAGAGATGCGGTGTCAGGTACATCATACTCAAGTGCACCTGCAGGTGGAAGTTGTGATACAATGACTGCAGCTTGTGTATCAGAGTTAATGAATGCTGGAACAAGTTTTCATAAGTTACATCTTAAAGTAACTGGTACTGGATCATATGCAGCTCATAAAGCTCTTAATGATTTATATGATGCAATGCCTGAACATGCTGATGCTTTAGCAGAAGGATACCAGGGAGCAGCAGAAATGTTACTTACTTATTCTGAGTCAGCTCCTAGAACTTTAAATAGTGTAGAAGATGCATTAGGATATATTAGAGACATGATAAGTATGGTATCTAACTTACAAGCTAAAATGCCTTACTCTGAAATAGTAAATGAACTTGACACAGTTAAGTCAACATTAAACTCAGCTAAATATAAATTAAAGTTCTTGAAATAATTTTGTTATATCAAAAACTTTTACTATATTATAGTATATTATATTATTAACTAAAAACAAAACAAAATGGCTTATTTTAATCATGCTTTTAAGAAAGCATTTCTTGCCACAGGCGGGACACAAATCGGTACAGTAATTACATATCCTAATGGTAGTACTACAACAGCTACTACATCTGAAGGTTATTTAACTACTCAAGGTTTACCAACTTATGCACTTAACCAATTATCTGCAAATGCTGCATCTGCAACTACTGATGGATATATTGGATGGTTTGACCCAAAATTAAATGTATCTGTTGATATCAATAATGAAGGATTTGCACCTTGTTGTAATTTATATCTTGCTGGTTCAGCAATTTATTCTAATGACAAGATCGGTCCTTTAACTGGTGGTTATCAAGAGACTAACAAGTCTAAAATGGTTAACCCTAAATATGTATCTAGATTTTATTCAGTAGAGCCATGTACTCCACAAAACAATATAATCCATGTAGGTTCTACATATTGGACTGCAGGTGGTGGTGTATTAAGTCAAACTATTCTTGTTAATGGTTCAGGTTATGCTCTTATAGGTGTTACTACTACAACTGGTGGTACAGGTGAAGGATTAGTTGTTTCTTTTACTGCCGATGGTGGTGGTAATGTTTTAACAGTAGCTGTTCTTAATCCAGGAAAAGGATATACTGCTGGTGATGTAGTAACTTTAGTTGGTGGTGGTAATGATGCTACATTAACTATTAATACAGTAACTGCAGCTCATGCTCAAGAAGGATGTGGAATTTCTCCAGATTGCTGTAAAGAATATTTATGTGGTGAGACTTACTCTTTACGTTTAGATGTAAAAGGTTCTCCAGCTTTGAGATTCTTAAATCACAATGCATACAATACTGTTGATGCTTATACAGGATGTTGTCCAGCAGATGCAATTGCTCCAGTTGCAGTTGACTCTACTGAGGTAATGATCTTATGGGCAAATGGTTTAACTACTAATCCAATTGTTGGTCCTTTTGTACAAATTGTTGTACAAGCTGAAGACGGAACATTATGGTATGCTCCAGGAACATCTGCTGCTTTCTTAGCTGCTAATGGTGCTGATACTTGGGATAACTATGTATCTCCAGGACACGTTGTTGATGCTTGTGCAGGTTTAATCTTAAATGGTGCTTATGTTGATACTAAATTTGGTGACTGTACATTCCAATTATCTGACTTCTATGAAAAAGAGCCAGTTAGATTGTACGCATCAGAAGTAGATTTAAATGGTGACCCATGTGCATTTACTACTCTTTGCGTAGTAACAGAATGTCAAGGTCTTCAAGTTCAAGGTTTAGGAGAAACAGTAGTAAGAGAATTGACTATGTCAGAATCTTACAGACAAAACTTCTTAGCAACTGACTTTAGGATCCGTGAGATTACTCAAGGAAACCAAATCATTAGTTCTATTGATAGAAGTGCATTATACTACAGATATATTTTACAACACAATGTTCCAAGAAATTATAATCCTTCTGGTACATTTGATGCTGATCAGTACTTATTAGAAGTATACTCTTTAGAATCTTTAAATACATTCTTTGATGATACTGCTGGATGGTTAGATTCTTGTGGTGTATGTGAGATTGATCAATACGCTTGTAATTCAGTATGTAAAGTTCCAATTGCATTCCCTGCTGTACCAGTATACAATCCGTACAATGTAGTTTCTTGTAACTAATCAAGTAACTCAATTTTAAAAACATAAAGGGGAGCTGAGTTTCAAACTCCTCCCCTTTTTTTTATACAATACTTATGGCTAATCACGTATTAAGTTTAGAGGTCCCTACAGTAATGAACACTTGTATCATGACTATTTTTGATACTAGTGTCTATTCTACATTGTTAACTATAAGCTGTCCTACATTACATATTACTGTACCGGGATTTACTTATTCAAATGAAATTACTGGAACAACTATGACTGACTTTGTAAACTACGGGCATTTAAATGTAACTGCTTGTAATTTACAATTACAAACCCAAGATTGTGGTACTAGTTACACAGATATTCCAGATGGTATTTACATTATTAAATATACTGTAGAACCAGCTGCTCAAGTGTATGTAGAGTATAACCACTTGAGAATATCAAAAGCATTAAATAAATACAATAAAATTTTATGTAGTGTGGATGCAAATGCATGTGATCCACCATTTAAAATAAAACAACAACTTGAAGCATTAAGATTAATTAATATGTATCTTCAAGCAGCAAAAGCTAAAGTAGAAACTTGTCATGAGCCACAGAAAGGTATGAGCTTATACAACTATGCACTTAAGCTTTTAAATAAAATGGATTGTGTGAATTGTTAAATTATTAAAACCAACTAATTATGTCAAATAGTAAATGTCCAAATTGTGGAGCAAGAATGTCCTGTGGATGTCAAAGAAGACAAGCATCAAATGGAGCTAGTGCTTGTTCAAGTTGTTTAAGTGCTTTAGAAGCACAGATTAAAGTATTAAAACAAGCTACTGCAACAACTACTCCAACAACTATTCAACCACAATGGGGAGCTAATAGATACAAAACAAAATAATAAAATGTCAGCACTAGTACCATATTATTCAATTACAAGTTGTTGTGATCAAAGTACAACTCAAGGATTTTTTACAATTCCTGGAAGTACAGTTGTTGTAACTGATGGGGTATATACATTTACTGGTATAACTTTTTTAGAAGGAAGTACAGGTATGTGGTTCTATTCTGGATTTTGTTATACAATACAATATGCTGGTACTACTTTAGGTGTATATCCACCTGCATTTAATTATTTGGATGTATTTCCTGCAGCAGGAGATACGTGTTCATCATCAGATTGTACAGAATGTAGTACTCCTGTTGCAACAGCATACTCAGTATATAATTGTTGTGATGCGGCTGTAATAGTTAATTTAAATATAGATTTAACTGGTTGTTTAGGAGTAGTTGATGGTGTTTGGGTATATGATGGAAATGGTTTTTCAACTGATAGTGGTTTTGAATTTGTTAGGGGGGACTGTTACAACTTTACACAAATAGAAGATGGTGTATATGAAAATGGTCCACCTTGTTATGAGTTTACTACATATGATAGTACTTGTCAAGAGCAACAAGCTGGTGGTAAGTGTCCTGCATGTGACCTAGGATTACAATACTTAAAATTCCAAAGTTGTTGTTCTGAAAATTATATATTATTCAGGGGATCTGATGTTGCTTCATACTATGGAGTTAGAGAATACTTAGGAGCTTTAGTAAATGGATTAGAAAATATTTGTTATTCAATTACTATTGGTAATGTAGGTGATCTCTTTGTTCCTGATGTACCAGCATTTAATGCATTACCATTTCCTCCAGCATATATTGAAGGAGTAACTTTTAGTATATTATCTAATGAAGATACAGATTGTACTTTATATACTGCACAATGTCCAAGTTGTTATCCTCTTCCCTGTTATACATTGTATAATTGTGACGGAGAATCTTTTAACACTACAATAGACCTATCAGGATATCTAAATTCATTTATTACTATTATTGATGCATTAGGTGTAGCAAGTGGTCCTTGGTTTGTTGTAGAAAATAATGATACATGTGATGGTGCAATAGATACATTTACTGTAGATCCTGTAACACCAGATCCTTGTATACCAATGTGTTATGATATACAAGGGACAGGCACAGTAATATATATTGGTTATGATTTAGAATTAACTAGAGATTATTTACCAATTAAAATTTGTTCTTATATATATCCTCAAGTTACAGGATCATTTACTATTACAGAATATGGTGAATGTACATTTAATGAAACAGGATTAGAGTGTCCAGAACTTTGTTTTTTATTAACAAACTGTGAAGACCCTCTTATAACTTATAATTCAAACTCACAAAACTTACTTAACAATGTTGGAGAAGTTGTAACTATAGCTGGTTATGATGGTTGTTGGGAAGTTTCTATTAATGATGGTATATGTGATTGTCCTATTAATGTTATTGTATTAACAAGTTCAGTAGACTGTGAAACGTGTAAGACTTTAATTGCTTATAAATTAACTAATTGTGATAATCCCTTTTCTATACAATATACATATGATGATTTATCACAGTATGTAGGACAAACAGTTCTCACAGATTGTGGTTGTTTCATAGTGGAGTTAATTAACTTTGCTCCTCCTGCTATACAACCTATTGTAATAATTACAGCTTTTGATAATTGTGTGGATTGTAAAAGACCATACTATAAGTTATTAGACTGTAATACACCAAAGGAGATTTATACATTTAGTGATTTAAGTCAATATGTTGGTACAGTAGTAAAGATTGCAAACTGTGATGAATGTTGGACAGTATCAGAAACAGATGTTCCTATCAATCCAGGTATTGTAACAGTTATTAGTTCTCACATAAATTGTATTAGTTGTGTTACAACAGCACCTTGTATTTGTTCTAATGTAAGAAATGATAATGCTATTGCATACACATATGATTACATTGACTGTTATGGGGCAACTCAATCAGTAACTGTACAACCAGGAGAAACAAGTCCTAAGATTTGTTTAATTAAATGGTTAGAACCAGAAGGATGTGAGTGTATAATTAAGACAGTAACTATTGGATCTAGTGTAACTAGTAATGTGTTGAATGCATCAGGTGTTTTAATCAATTTTAAAAATTCTTGGGATGCATTTCCAAGTGGGTCATTATATATTTATTATGATGGTACTCAATGGATTATGAATGATTCTGCGGAAAATCCCGCATATTATTTACTACCATCAAAATCTGATTGTCCAGCAGGAACATGGCATCCGGTATCAAGTATTCCTGTAGCAGATGCTATAACAATATCAACAGTCTCTTGTCAAGGTTTTTATCAATACTTTGGAGACTGTACTAATGGAGTATGTCCTGCTCCAATATATCATTTAAGAACTGTAAAACCTGGATACAATACTCCAGCATGTAGTGCAGAAAAATATGAAAGAATCTCATGTAAGGCAGCTCAGATACTTTATAGAAATGTTCTTACATTAAGATATGGAATAAGTAACTGTTGTCCCGAAGATGATGAGTATTGGTTAATTAAAAAAGAATTAATAGACTTAGCAGCTTTATATAATCCAGATTATCCATGTGCACCAAATAATCCATGTGGATGTGGATGTGGTAGTCAAGGAAGTTGTGGTTCAAGTTGTGGGTGCGGACAACCAGATGATTGCTCATGTAATCAACTAAGAAGTTGCAATTCTTAATTATAATTTGTATATTATATTAATAGTAAAAATATGAAACCGTTAAATTTAGATAACTCCCCATGTAGTCCAACATCCAGTAACTGTGTTATTTGGCAAGGACCAGACTTGGCTTGTATTAAATTGTGTAAAGGTGATACAGTATCTGATGTTATAGCAGCATTAGCTACTGAATTATGTACTATCTTAGATCAGCTTAATGTAAACAACTATGATTTAAGTTGCTTTGCATCAACAGCATGTCCTCCAGCAGATTTCCAAGCATTGATTCAATTTTTAATTGATCAAATTTGTGAAGCTCAAGGAATTACAGTTGACACAACAAGAACAACTTCAGCATGTCCTGATTGTGTAGTAACTGTTGCTGCTTGTTTTATTGTAGGTAATACAACTACTATGCAGTTAGTAGATTATGTAAATCTAATTGCAGAAAGAGTTTGTTCTATCATTGATCAAATAAGTTTAATAAATAATCAGATTTCAATTTTAGATAGTAGAGTAACTGTATTAGAGAATACACCTCCGCCAACATTTACTCTTCCAAGTATTTCTACAGGATGTTTAGCGCCTTATATGGCTAGTTTAGCTTCTGCACCAATTGATCAAGTACTAAGTACTTTATTAAACAATTCTACAATTGGATACTGTGCCTTAATTCAAGCAACGGGATTACCTGCTGCTATCCTATCAGCCGTAGCAAGTCAATGTATTGCTTCAACTGACACATCATTAGCTTATTCACCAGATACTATGGGCACTGCTTATTTTGGTTCTTGGGTTAATTCTCCGGTAACTGCAGCAAATGCTATTACTAATCTTTGGATTTCTATATGTGATATTAGAAAATATTTATTAGAGCAAAGTTTTTCTGTAGTTGATACTAACACAGTTAACTTAACATATACTGCAGGTGTATTAACTGCAGAAGTACAAGATACAGGATGGGTAAGACTAAATGGTTTTTCATATATTCCTGATACTAACATACAAGGTGTTCCAATGGTAAGAAGAATTGGAAATGTATTACATTTTAGAGGTACAATTATTGTTCCTTTACCTAATGGAGCAGCTCCTTTAACTTGGAATTATTCAGCAGGAGTTGATAGTTATTTTACAGCTCTTGGTGTTGCACCATTTCAAGGAGTTGGTGGAGTTTTAGTAAATACTTTTGGTTCAATTACATTTAATAATAATGGGGCAGGTTCATGTGATTCTGTAATTCCATTAAGCGTTATTCCAGTAGGATGGGCAATTGATGGTTCATATACAAATCCAGCAGGATGGAAAGTTGCATTAAGAAGTGTTCCAATAGATCCCGATAATAGTACAGTTTTAACAACTGTGGTTACTCAAAATATTGAAGCTAATGGAAATTTATCACTTCAACTATTAAGAGATCTTGAAGCTACAAGTGTTCCAGGAAGAGGTAGTACCGCCTCATATGATACAGCACATTTAAATGTTGTTATATCACATGTTGGAGGGGGTGCGCAACCACCAAAATATAGTAATCCTGGAACTAGTCTATATGATTTTGCTGGTACAGGTACTCAACCAACATCAATATTTTATGAAACAGCTGCATATCAATTAAGTTGTAATGCTAACAATCCTGATCAACTTGGTGGATTTTTTCAAAGTCTAGATGGTTTAACAGCTTTCATTTCACCTTGTTCTAATTTACTTCCTACTCCTGTACCTTGTGCATAATACTATAAAAAATGGCAACACTAAATACATGTAAAAAATGCGGATGTCAAGATGCTTTCTTGACAACGCCACCTCCATGTCCTACTCCAGCAGGATGTCCTGATCCAGAACCATGTTCTGAAGTATTTAATGCAGAGTGTATAGTTTATACTGGTGCAGATATTGAATGTGGTGATGATACAGTTGTTACTACTGATACAAATGTAGCAGATGCATTAAATGATGTTGTAACTTATTTTTGTGATAATCAAACAAGACACTTAAGATTTGTAAAAGAATTTACTTCCAATCTTGATGCTGCACTTTTAACTATAACAAGAGCAGAACTTACTGCATGTGGAATTAATCCTTCATTATGTAGTGAAGATGGTTCTGAATTTTCAGATTTTATTATAAATATATGGTTTATAATACCCAGTTCAACTGCATGGAGACTTCTTCAACCATATAGTTTAGGTGGTTCTTGGGCAGCAGCAGTAGATGATGCTACAGGAGATATAACACTTTTATTAAATCAAGCACCCGTTGATCCTCCTGCAAGAGTGAGGGTTGTAATCATATTTTAAGAAGTTACAGTTTGTTGGTTTCTGTGACAACAACGGCAAAGCCCTCGCACTTGCGGGGGTTTTGTTTTATACCTATATTTGTTAAAGTCATTTATTTTTAGTATATTAATATGAAGGAATTTAACAATCCGAATGTAAAGGCACCTAGGTTTAGACCAGATGTTTATAATGTAATGAACAAAAAGTTCTTTGAAAGTTTTAGAGAAAAATATCCAAAATACAAACACTTGGATGATGCTCAGTTAAAGAAGATTGGAAAAACCTTTAACCAGATTATGTATCAAGCTGTTATAGATAATAGAGATGGAATACAACTTCCTGAACAAATTGGATGGATTTTTATTGGAACATGTCAACAAAGTAAAAAACAAAATATTGATTTTGCAAAGTCAAAACAATATGGAATTAAAGTGAGCAATAATAATTGGGCAACTGATGGTAAACTTGCAAAGATATTCTTTTCAAATTTTGCTCCTAAGCATAAAATAAGAAATAGAGAATACTGGATATTTATAGCATGTAGAGAATTTAAAAGAACTGTAGCTAAAACTTATCCAGAGAATTGGAATATGTATCTTACAATAGATGCAACAAGACAAGCAAAACTTGCATATGCAAAGCATGTGTATAAGGACATAAAAAATAAAGAAACTATTAAAGCTTTAGAGAACTATAATGAATTTGATTTATGACAACAATTGGACAAGCAATTTCAAGAGTAAGAAATACATTAAAGGCCGTTAAGGAAGATCCTTTCTTAACTGACCGGACAATATATTTTGCATTACTCAAGTATGCTCAAACTCTTATAAAAAGAGAAGACAATCAGTTTAGACTGATGAAGATGAGTCAGATATTTAAAGTTCTACCTTATGTAGAACTAATTGATGTAGATAAAGTAGAAGCTCAATGTATTGGTGTATACTCTGAATGTTACTTCAAAAGATCTAAAGATAAGTTGCCAAGTATATTAGATGGAATGTTTGGTCCTATTATACGTACTACATCTTCAATAGATGGTTCAATAGAAATGTTTAGAACAGATCCCGGAACATGGATATCAATTACTAAATCAACTACATATAAATATAACAAAAGACCTTACTTCTGGTATCTTAATGGTTATATCTATTGTCCAAATATTGATTGGGATGCCATAAGAATAGAAGCTATTTTTGATGGCCAACTAGATACTTGTGATACTGATCCATGTCTTATTAGACAAGATGATGCCTTTGTAATTCCAGAGTATTTATTTTCTGAAATGGAACAGTTTGTAGTAAAAGAATTAACCATGACTATGTCAGTTCCAAGTGATGGACCTGATGATAGTCAAAATGCTCTTAGATAATGGATTTTAATTACACACTTAAGTATAGAACATTTGATCAGTTGTTTGAAGATGTTACTATTGACCTAAATACATTTGCTCTTGAAAACATGATAGAGCCTCAGCAACTTATTAAGTTAGCAAGAAAGCTGAATTATGAATTAGGTCTTAGAATAAATCAACAAAAAGAAATTGTTCTTGATGTATGTCATGGGAAAGTTAAACTTCCTGATGATTTTTATGTGTGGAATTATGCAATGATATGTGATCAATATACAGATACTGTAGTTGGTTATGATGGATTTGCTGGAGGAACTAATATGCAAGAAGTAAGATATCAAGAAGTTCCAGCAAATGTAGATCAGTGTGCATTACCTACTGTTAACTGTAGAACATGTAATTCTAATCCATGTAATCATACTGCCGCATGTGATCTTAATCATCCTATAGTAGATCCAATACCAACTGCTTATGACCCCTTAAATCCTACAGGTAATACATGTATTGCTCCAAGAGTATTTATGAATTGTAAAGGAGAAAAATGGGAACTTATTCAGGTAATCAATCCTTCAGTTACAAGAACATACAGATCTTTGCGTCCATTACGTATGATAAGAAGTCAGGAAATTAATTGTGATTGTCCAAATTTGTATTTTAATACAAATGATCAAGGATGGTTAAAAGGAGGTTTCTTGTTTACTACATTTGACACAGGTAAAGTATATATTAATTACATGGGAGAAATGGAAGATGATCAAGGACAGTTGATGGTTCCTGATCATGCTTTAATAAATGAGTATTATGAATATGCTCTTAAAAAAAGAATCATAGAGAACCTTGCACTTAACGGAGAAGATGTAGCACAAAGATTACAGATACTACTTCCTGACTATAAAGCTGCAAGAAATCAAGCGCTTAGTTTAGTTAATACTCCAAACTTCAGAGAGATGGAAGAACTTTGGTGGACAAATAGACGCGCACAGTATTCAAAATATTATGATATGTTTAAATCATATCAGAGAGGTAATTATACAAGAACTAGCAATAATAGAATTATCTAATGGCTAAGAATAATATTCAAAATACTACAGAAAACCAAACAAAGTCATTTGTTAAAGGTCTGAACAAAGATTCAGATCCTTCATTTGTACAAGATGGAATGTGGACTCATGCCATTAACGCAATGAACAATACATCAGAAGGTGATGTAGCTACATTGTCAAATGAAAACTCAAATTTTCTTTGTGCTCTGACTGGAACAACTATGCCCATTACTGTTACAAATAAATATATAATAGGGGCTATTCAAGTTTTTTCAGACAAGTGGTTAATTTTTACTGCAGGACATAATGGATTAGGACAACCTGTTATGTCTGAGATAGGTTTATTTGAAGATGACTTATGTAAATACCGTCCTATAGTACAAGATGCATGTTTAGGATTTGATAAAAGATATTTGATATCTGGATCTTCTAGGGAAAAAGAAGATTGTACATGGCAAGTTTACTGGGCGGATGGTCTGAATCCAGATAGATATTTAAATATTGGTGATCCAAAAACTTGGCCAACCCCAGACTTTACTTGGTTGGGAGGTGGTCCAACTACTATTAACTTTTATGGTAATACTGTAGGTCAAACTTTACTTTGGCCAGGAGTAGCTTGGAATCAAGATCCAACTACAGTAAATAACTGTACTACTTATACTGAATTAAATTCATTAGACTGTCAGCACATTAGACTAGCAAGATTAATGTCTACTCCTTGTCTTAATTTAAAGTTAGGACAACAAGGTGGTACAATGGCTAACGGTACATATTTTGCAGTTATTGCTTATTGTATTAAAGGTCAAAAAGTAACTGATTGGTTTTCACCAAGTAATAACCAATTTGTATTTACCCCTAATGATCTTGAGAGTTCATTACTTCTTGAAGTATCTGCTGACTTTGAAAACTTTGATGAGTTTGTTTTAGGATTAGTTCAAAATATAAATCAAGGAACTGTTGCAAAACAAATTGGTTTCTATTCTACAAAAACTTCTGTAATTGCAATTGATCAAGTAGATCCAAGTGTAGTAACTATTCCAATTGAACAACTACCTTTACAAACACCAGTGTTTGAAAAGTCTGATCAAATGACTGATGTAAATAATTACTTACTACGTGTAGGCCCTACATCTAAGTTTGATTTTAATTATCAACCACTTGCTAATCTTATTGAAGCTAAGTGGGCTTCAGTTGAATATCCTGCTGATTATTATATACAGGGAGGTAACAATACTAATTACTTGCGTGATGAAGTATACACATTCTTTATCCGTTGGATCTATAATACTGGAGATAAGTCTGCTTCTTACCATATTCCTGGTAGAGCACCACAACCTTTTACTATTCCAACTACAGGAGCTTCAGTAGCAGAGACATCAACAGCTGTGTTACCAAATAATTTAGCTACTGATGATAAAGTGTTTGAAGTTTACAATACTGCTTATTCTACTGGTGGTGCATATGTTGGTACAACTCTTCCTGATGGTGGTGTTGTATTGGATACAGGTAACATGGGATATTGGGAATCAACAGAAGTATATCCTGACAATAGACCAGACATCTGGAATTCAAGCACATATTGTTGGACAACTCCAGCAGGACAAAATCCACAGCATGATTTATGTGGTCAACCAATTAGACATCATAAGTTTCCAGAAAACTTTTTAAATAATAGTGCTAGTACAACAACAGTGCACTTTAGAAATAATCCTAACCCAAGTACAGTTGGTAATGATTATTTTATTAGACTAATGGGTGTATACTTTGAAAATATTATTCTTCCAAAAGATCAAGAAGGAAAAGATATCCCAGGTATTGTAGGTTATGAAATTCTACGTGGCTCCCGTGAAGGAAACAAGACTATCATTGCAAAAGGAATGGTTAATAATTTTAGAACCTATACAATAAAAGGTTCAGTAGCAAAAGGCCGCACCGGACTCTATGGTAATTATCCATTTAACACAATTAACCCTATAAGCCCTAACGCAGGAGATATGGTTGGTGTAGATGATCCATACATGCATGATATTAATCAGAGTATTCCACAGGATTTAATTTCTTTTCATTCACCGGATACAATGTTTAGAACTCCTTTCTTATCTACTACTGAGTTAAAACTCTATGGTAATTTGTCAGGATATACTTCACAGCAATTTATTGAACCTGATAAACATCCTAAGTTCAAATTACTTGCTGATGCTGCAATAATACCAATGTTTATAATTGGTCTTGCTGAAGCTATAGTATCTATGATAGGTAAAAGAACATTTACTATGCCTGAATATGCTCCAGCTTCTGGAGCAAGTGATGCAGCTGGTCTGGCATTGGCAGCATATTTAGGTGGTGCTGCAGTAGCTGCAGGTGCCGCTACAACCTATGAAGGTTTTTTAGCTACTTATTATAGTACAGGAGTGGGACCTATTACAGATGTAGGTTTAATGATTGCTGGTGGTTATCCATTAACGTCAGTTGGTATAGCTGAAGAAGCTTTAATAACTTCAATGAATCTTACAACTATTCCTGGCGTAAATGCTCCAGCTGTAAGAACAGGTAATATTGTATTGCCTGACTTTGCTTATTTACCATTACCATTAAGATTACTTGGTGCTGCAAATCAAATATTATTTTATTTCTCAGAAGGAGCTGATGCAACTTTACAGTTAATATATGCATTACTTCCTTACCGTCAATTTGCATTACAGCAGATTGCTCATGGTTTTTACAGTGGGATGAATAGAAATACTGCAACAAATTTATATAGATTTAAGATTGAAGAAAGTTTTTACATGCGGGATAATATCCAAGAAGTTTCTAGATATCAAACTAACACAGGTGTATGGAACTCATACAGTATAAACAATCTTAAAAGACCTGACTCAGTTGTAGTACGTACTAAATCTGGACCTTATTATAATCCTGTATATCCTAACGGTGTAACAACAGGACCTAGCTTATTAAATAGTGATAAATCATTAGTTACTTTAGGTTCAATAGTTCAAGCTGGAGCATGGGGTGGAAGTTCATATTTTGCACCAGGAACACGTCCTGATTTTGATAATTTTGAAACTCCTTTTAGTTTACCAATTGGTAGCCACTATGCAGGACTTAAAGGAAGAGTTAGAAATCAGTATGGACAACTTAACGGAATTAAACAAATTACAATTACTCCATGTGAGCAAAAGTTTAATCCAACTACTATACCTCCCTTAGGACCGTATTCATTACCCGGATGTGTAGGATCATTTAGTTATAAAAAAATTGATGTCTCACCAATATTATTTAACGGTGATACATACATTAATAGATACACTGAAAAGAATACAATGTGTTTCTATTATGATTGGTTATATGGTCAACCTGATGGTATGGAGTATAATTACTATTTACATCAGATGATTCCTCAAACTAGATTTAATGTAAACAGCATTAAGTATGATGTTAGTGATTTAGCTGAAGCATTAAACTTTTCTTCACCAACAATCCCAGGAACCGGAGCTCTCCCTACAAGATTTTACAACCTTGATTACTATAAGAGTTTTACAAGGAAGTATGACTATATAACAGATCAACCAATAGGATTCCCAGATACATATCCAGGAGTGTTTGGAGTTAAGCAATCTAAGTTCTATATAGCAAATTCATCTATCAGAGATTTCTTTGTAGAATCAGATGTATTAGTAGACTTTAGAAAACAAGGAGATTATGATTGGGAAAAACACTATGATCCATATAGATATACAAATTATAACTTTATGTTTAATGCAGACCCAAATATTTTGGGAAGAGGTAATGTTTTTATTTATGATTACTCTCTAAGTGTATCTAAACTATATAATCAATATTTCTCTGCAGGCAATGTACAAAGTAAATACTATGACCCTAATGTGGCCAAACTTTGCTTTACATATTATCCTGATAGATTAATATATTCTTTACCACAACAGACAGAAGCTATTAAAGATAGTTGGTTTGTTTTCTTGGCTAACAACTATTCTCAGTTTAGATCAAAGATCTCTGGAGTTAAGTCAATAAACAAGTCAGGTCTATTTATTACATTCAAGAATGATAGCCCATTAATGTACCAAGGTGTAGATACTTTACAGACAGATTTAGGAACTAAGATTACAATTGGTGATGGTGGGTTATTTTCTCAACCAGGACAATCTGTATCTAATGCTGATAAACCATATGAATATGGATCATCTCAGAATAGATTAAGTGTTATTTCTACACCAGCTGGTTTGTTTTATGCATCTCAAAATCAAGGTAAGATATTTTCTTATAGTGGTGGTTTAGATGAGATATCTCAAAATGGTATGAAGTGGTGGTTTATTTTATTTATGCCATACAAACTTACAGATGATTTTCCTGATTACCCCTGGCAAGATAACCCAGTAGCGGGAATAGGTATCCAAGGTGTGTATGATAATAATAATGCTATTCTTTATTACTCTAAAAAAGACTATGCAGTAAAAGAACAGTTTAAAGGTCAATTAATTTATGTTCCTTTAGATGCTAAAAGAAAAGGAGACTATTTTACTCTACCATCTCAACCAGGTTCACAGTTCTTATTAGGAGATCCTATTGTTTTTGATAATGCATCATGGACAATGAGTTATGATCCTAAGAGTAAGTATTGGATTAGTTTCCATGATTGGCATCCAGATCTTATGATACCTGCTAAGGATGTATTTTTGACTACAAAAGATACCGGAATCTGGAAACATAATTTAGTATGTGATAACTACTGTAACTTTTATGGAAAAGATTATCCATTTGAAATAGAAGTACCTATCCCTACAGGACAAAGCGTAACAACTGTAAAATCAATTGAGTATATACTAGAATGTTATAGAAGATCCGCATTTAATTGTGTTGATCAATTTCATGTTCTTGATTTTAACTTTGATCATTTAGTAATATACAACTCAGAACAAGTTTCAGGATACCTTAACTTAAATTTATTCCCTAAGAATAATGTTACACTAAGTTTACAGTATCCAAAACTTAATGCAAACCTTGCATCTTTTGATATATTATTTTCTAAAGAAGAACAGAAATATAGAATTAATCAATTCTGGGATATTACTAAAGACCGTGCGGAGTTTCCTGTTGGTTCAAATTATCCACCAACAGGTCCTGTAGTTCCTGGAACAACAATTCTTCAAGGAAGCTATGATAGCAATTACACATGGTTAACGGGTCCTGATGGATACACACGAGTTCTTAATCCAGCTAACATGGATTATGATAAAGCTCAAATGCAAAGAAAAAAGTTTAGACATTATCTTAATCTTGTAACTTTAAGAAAAGATGTTTCAGGTGATGTCAATATGATCTATAAATTAATAAATACTAAAAATCAAATGTCCCTTAGATAATGTATAATAAAAAACTACTTAAGAACATAGTTGATGGTTTAGATAAAGCAAAGAAACCTAAAGCTGCAAAAGATATTATTTATGATCCAAAAGGTCAATGGAAACATCCTGGTGAAGTAACACGTATTCCTTCTAGTTCAATTACTATGAAAGGAGTAGGGTATCCTGTATTAGGTGTTCCCAATAAGGGAGCGCCTTCTATGATGCAACCAAACCAAGATTATAACTTTCCAAATGCTGATTATGTTGATGAGTATCCACACATGGATGGTGGTGGACAAATCTATACATATGCTGCAAGACCTGGTTCTTACTATAAGAAAGATGTAAATGGTAAGTGGTTGATTAAGAATGAAGGAACTAAAGGTAAATATGTTGCAGTTGATGATCCAAAAGGAACAAGAACAAAAGCTTTAAATGCTCAGGCAAAACCAATGCCTGCTAAAAAACCTGCTGTACAACAATCTAAGTATGATCCTTTGCATGATACAAGTAGTGTTCAAAAAGCTAATACAACCCAAGTAAGTAATCTAATAAAAAGAGATACGCCTGAGTTTATTACCAATCCCATAAAATATAAGCATGATCAAGAAGTAAAGGCAAAGAAAGAAGTAAGAACAAAAGTACAAGATAAAAATAAAAAAGTAAAACAGTTTTATGAAGAGTATCATGAGTCTCCAAGATATACTGAGATGATTCAAAATAGTGATCCTGAAAACTGGACTGATTTTTACTTTGGAAGAAAAGAAAATTTAAAAGGACCACGTGTTGTAGTTAAAGATAAACAACCATTAGATAGCCCTAATACAGGTGGCTTTTCTATGAGTGATACTGGATGGATTACAGTATTACCACAAGGACAGGGTGTAAACGGCTTATTACCTCATGAGTGGTCACATTCAACTGATAGACCTCTTAATCCTTGGGCAATAAATCCTTATACTAATAAACGTTATAACTTAGGTAACAATAATAATGACAGATTAATTCCTGCAAAAGATCAACAATGGATAGCAAAACATAGAACTAATGATTGGTATCATTCACCTGAGTTTCAAAAGCTACCTCTTGAAGAAAAAAAAATTGAATGGAGAAATGTAAATGATCCTTGGTACAAAGCAAATGCTCAACAACAAAAAGAATGGTATGACTATGTAGGAGAAGACACTGAGACAAGAGCAAGGTTAAATGATATAAGATATCAATCTAAAGAAAGAGGTATCTATGATCCATTTACAGAAAAAGTAAGTCCGGCTACTTATAAAAAATTATTAAATACAAAATTTGAAAGTGGTGATAAAGAAGGATTTGATGCACTTAAACAATTAAAAGATGTTTACACTGATGAAGAAATTCAATGGATGCTAAACAACATATCTAAAAATGAAAATCAAGAAGAAGATGTAAATGAAGGTATGGCAAGAAAAGGTGGTTCATTAAAGTCTAAGAAATATACAAGAAATTTAGATGGAACAAATTATCTTTTTGCTGAGTCAAGTTTATTTAAAAAACCTAAGAAACTATCTAAGAAAAGAATCTTTCATCCTCATGCAAAATATTATAAAACAGGAGGTGAGTCAGGTTGTCCAGAAGGATATGCATTTAATCCTGTAACTGGAGAATGTGTTGAATGGGATCCTGAAGTATGGGACTCAGAAGAACAAGCAACATCCTATGATCCAGTTGGAGATGTAATTTATATGAATCCAAATGATAGACCGGAAGGAATGTCAGATGAAGAGTATCAGCAAATGTATCAAGATCAACTTGAACACGAACAATTGCACAGGCTTCAATGGGTAAACGGAGACTTAAAAGGTAGAACAGGTACACCATTAAGAATGCCATCTACAGTAGATAACCAAGAATATGATGGTGATCATTATTATAACCGTAGATCAGAAGATGAAAGTGATTTAGGTAATTATTGGATGGAACAACATCCTAATGAAGCAAACTTTATTCCGGGTGATGTACTTTATGATAAAGTAATTAATCCTGCTATGTATGAAGTTCCTTGGACATCAGAGGGAGAAGCTAGAGGTTATGAATATAATGTACATGATGGCATGCCTTCTTTTTTTCCTAAAAAGAAAAAAGGTGGTGCATACTATGATGACTCTAGAGATGCTTGGGTAGATGCAGATGGAACAGTAGGACCTAATGGTCCTGCAAATTATCAAGATGGTGGAGATTATATTGAAGCAGATCTTACACCAGAAGAGATACAAGAGTATGCTAAAGGTGGTTATATAGTAGAAGACATCTCTATACCTTCATTAAATCAAAAACAAGTAGGAGGACCTCAAGGACCACCTCTATTAGTTAACAATGCTTTGTTAACATCAAATCAAAAGATTGCAGCAGCGGCACATACTTCCCCTACTAGGGAGAATGCAGCTAAACTCCAAAGTCTTAAAGACCAAAAAGTAAAAGAAGAAGCTGATAAAGCAGCAAGGATAGCAGCTTATAAAAAGAAACAAGCTGAAGAAAAAGCAAAGGCTGAAGGAATAGCTAGATGGTATGAAGAAGAAAAGAAAAGAAGAGCTGAAGAAGAAGTTCTATTTGGAAACAATGGCGTTCAAGCTTCTGATGCAACAAGAGTTGATATTGGATATTTGTCTCCTCTTGTTGGTATAGCTAAAAGAGAAGAACAAGATAAAAGAAATCAAGAAGATAAAATATATAACTCTCAGCAAAACGCTATTAAAAAAGGATATAAGACCATCTATGATTATGAGAATGATCCAATGGGTGCCCAATGGGATAAAGCACAAGCTAATGAAGCTGCATGGCTTCAATCAGGTGCTGAAAGACCAATGGTCAACACAGGTGAGATGGGTTATAACAAAGGATTTACAAATGATAAAAGTGGTTGGGATCCTATAACTAAAAAGTATTATACTAAAACTGGTATCTATGATCCTAAAACTAAAAAATGGAAACCAAATCCATCTTACTTTAAAGGGTCAGGAGCAATACAATCAGTAGATGAAGTTTGGGCAGCACCTATTGCTATACCAGCTGCTCTTGAAGGTATTGGTGCTTTAGCAGCATTAGAAATTCCAGGTCTTGGAGCAACAGTTGGTCAAGCAGTTAATGCGGGATTTGTTGCTCATGGTATAACTAAACTACCTGAGACAGGTGGAGCTTGGTATGATGCCTATAAATCTGGAACAGGAGACTATAGAGATGCTATTGAAAAAACTTTTTGGAATGCATTAGATTTTGCTGGAGCAGGTGAATTAAAAAGTCCACTTAAACTACAAGCAGCAACTGCTGAAAAAGCATTAGCTGAAACACCATTACAAAAGTTTATTGGTAAGACTGGAGTAACTGCTGAAGAAATAGCTAATACTCATGTTGATGACTTTGATCCAATGGCATTTACAGATGACTTTGACAAGCTTCATACAGAAGGCTATCTGCAAGATGATTTAGCTGAAGCATTCCGTAGAATGGAAAATAGATCTAATCAACTACCTGAACCACAAGTTGGAGAAATGATAAATCATCCTTTTCAAAACCGTGTTGTACCAATAGAAAATATTTCTAATGAAATAGATTATTTCCATCTTAAAGCAAGTCCAGAGAATATAGGCTATCCAGCTGCAAGAAATAGTGATCATTGGAATCAATTAAATAATGATTCTAGATTTTTTGTAAAACGCACAGATAGAAATGCTCATGCTATGGTAGATATGCCAATAAGTTTTGGGGAAGATTTACAAGATTTTCAAATGTTACCTATACCTATTGATAAGCTTGATCAATTTAGAATAAAACCAGCACTTGCTGGTGATGGATCAAAGGCCGCTCTAACAGCAGAAAGAGATTGGCTAATGGATGAGTATAAAAGTCTTGGTTTAGAAAAATATGGTGATGATTATATAAATCATGCACCACATGACATTGGTCAAAGAGCATATGAGTTAGAAGCTGAAATTACAGCATTAAATAATAGATTAAGAACACAGGTTCAAAATGCAACAACATCTTCACCAGCTGCTGCGGATATAATGAATTTTAGAAATCAACCTGGATACATTAGTTCAACAGAACAAGCGGCAGTTGATAATGCTTTTACAACTAGAGTACAATTACCAGTTGATGATATTGAAGAGTTTGCACATAATCCTTTTGCTGGATTACGCGGAGAAAGAGATATTGAAATAACACCACTTAGAAGGGATACTGCATTGCGTATAAATAGTAATGTAGTTCCAGGAACAGGAGGTAGAACAGTTGCTGAAACTCTTGCAATGCATGACAATCCTTTAAATGCTATGATTGATGTGAGAAGATTTGCACAAGAAGGCATCATTGGTGAAAACAGTGCTGCAGATCTAATGACATATTTAAGACAGGAAATTAAAAAAATGCCTATAAAAGGTGATGAGAAAAAATTCTTTATAAAAGAAGCTAAAAGAATAAGTAATGTTCCAAAAGATGTTCCATATACAGGATCAGCATTGACTGATAGGGAACTTGATAAGTTAATGACAGCAATACCTCTTGAAGAACGTGAAGCTATACTTGCTAAGTATGGATATACTGTTGATGACTTAATTCAGTTTGATGGTAAGTATGGAGCTAATGATCAATTAATGAACGTTGCACAAAACCAAGTATATGATGATATAAGATATTTTAAAGACCATGGTATTCCAAATCCTAATCCTCCAGCTATTAATTTTAAAACTGGTGAAATATCTGATCTTTTAAAAGAAGACAATGAACTTGTTAATATTGGACTATCTGAAGAAACCTTAAAAACCATTAATGAAACAAGATACCCTGGTACATTAAATGAACAAAGGGTAAAACCAAAAACTTCAGGTGTAGTAGAATATAATTATGTTGAAGAACAACAAATTCATAAACTAAAGGATCCTAGTATAATTCCAGAAACAAAAGATCTTGATAAACTAATTAAAAGTTATGAAGAAGCAGTATCTAAATTACAAGATGGAGATCTTAAAGATGCATTAACAACACAACTTGAAGATTATAAAAGTACTAAATGGCTTAGAACAGAATATGCAGATGAATTAAAAGCTCAAGGACTTACACCAAGTGAAATTGAAAAAGCTTCAATTATTTCAAATCATGGGGGTAGAAAAAATATAATTGATGGAAAAGGAAATGTTGTTGGTACGTTAAATGCATATGCTGCAAAAACTTATGAAGGAACAAAAGGTTTTAAAATTGGAAGTACCGGAGTAAATTATAAATTTCACCCCTATAACTTAAAGCATAGTAAGTTTAAAAGCTGGGATAAGGCACAAGAATATTTTGAAAAACAAATATTAGAAAAGAATTTAGCTACTATTACAAATGAAGCTGATAGGACAAATCCTATTATGATAAAACACTTTAAAAGACAAGCTAAAGTAAAAGCGGAAGAACTTGTAAAACAACTTCAAGATAACAATAATAACAGATGGGGTGAAGCATTATACCGTGGAGTACATCATGGTGTAAAAGATACTAAAGGTCCAGTATTTACAGATCAACATTTTGTAAGCACTAGTTTACCTGATGCATTTACTGGTACAAGAATTGAAAGGTATAGAGCCGAAGATTATTGGAATAGTCAAATGAAACAACTTAATGAACTAGGAGTTCCAAAAGCTGCAGCAGTTAAAATGCCTTCAACACATCCGGCATACAGTCAGTATGATATAAATGATTTAAATAATTTACCTCCAACAAATCTTGTTATTAAAAGAAAACAAGGAGGAGATATTGATAAACTAAATAAGTTTATTTATTAAATTAAAAATTAGTATATTTAGATATATAGTATAATTATGGCAAAAGTAAGAATACGTAGAGCTGGTCCTGGGGAAACTGCAGGATACTATAATAAGACAGCTATGTACTTAAAAAAAGCACAGATGGGACAAGAAGTACAAGCAGAAGAAGGTCAAGGACAAACACAAGATGAAATGGTTCAGGCATATTATATGTATGCTGAAGAACAGTTATCAAATGATATGTCACCTGATAAGGTGTATACTGAACTTGTAAGTAATGGTTTACCGGAAAAGATTGCATATCAGATGATTACATCTCTTATGGATAAACTTGTTGATGAAGGTGTTGTTAATCCAGACTATAAAAGAAACAAAGAAGATCAAGCTGCTGAAGAACAAAAAAGTCAAGAACAACAAGGTCAACAAGAACAAGCTCCAGCAGAACCATCAGCTGATCAACAACAACAAGATCAATCAATGTTTGAAGAAGATCAAGCCGCTGCTGATGCAGAAGAGGGGTACATTCAAGATAGGTCTTATATGCAAGATGGTGGTTATACAGAAGATGAACTTGCCGGTCAAAGTAATATAATGGATCAGTATAATCAAGTTAAAGATAATGATACTGAACAGTTTGATTTTCAAGAACTAATAAGTAAAACTCCTGGTATTCAAGCTGGTTTAAACTTTCCAAGTTTAAGTGAATACATACCAGATTATCAAGAACTTAAATGGAATAATATTGATGCTTTACAACCTACGCAAGATGATCAAAATTCATCACAACAACTTGATTCACAAAGAGTTGGTGGTATGGTTAGAAAAAAACAGTTTGTTAAAAATGTAATGTCTCTTTTGAAAAAACAAGCTGGAGGAGATGCTGCTGAACAACCAATGCAACCTGGACAAGAGGCAGCACCTGAAGAAGAAAATAAAGATACCACATTAGGTAAAGGTAATCCAATGGATACACTTACGGAAGATGTTCAGAAACATAAAAATAATTTTTTAGGAGCTCTTAAAACTAAAGCAACTACAGTCAAAACAGAAGAGATGTATGACAAGTTGAAGAAGTCTAATGATCCTGCTTTGCAACAAATGGGAATGCAAGGAGAACAACCAGAACAACAACCATTTCATCAAACAGGTGGTATGACTGGTGGTCAAGATCCATTGTTTAAATTTCTTGGTGGTGGTCAAGATTTTCAAGAAGACCCTAATTACTATGAAGCAGATTTTTTACCTGAAGCAAAGTATGGTTATTCTACAGGAAACTTAAGAAGAGCTAAGGATGGTGTTGGTGTTGGTTTACATATAGAAACTGTTTATACTAATCCTCCAACTTATATTGTAAGAGATGAGGATGGTAAAGAAGTATTTAGTTCAAAAAATCCAGGTGAAGCCCAATCCTTTAAGGATGGTAATAAAGAATCAAGTAATTCAGGAACGCATATTAATCCTGCTACAGGTAAAGCATTTACAAAAGAAGAATGGGATGCTGCATCTGCAAATAATAGAAAGATAGTTGAAGATGCAACTAATGGAATGTCTAAAAGACAAAAGGAAGCATGGATTCAACAACAACTTTATCTTAGACAACAACAACCAAGAGTAAATGCTGATGGAATTCCTATGGGTAGATATATTCCTCATTATGTAACTACTCCAGGAACATCCTTAAGAAGTTTAACTCCATGGAATCCTATATTCCAGTCTTCAGGTTTTACTGCTCAAAGAGGTAATCCTTATATGTATGGAACTAATACACCTTACATGGATCCATTAACTGGAATGAAGCCTGTTGCTAGACAAGTAACAAAAAGAGGTATGTTTGGAAGACCAAAAAGATATACTGATATTTATTCTATTTCAGGATTTCAAGGAGGTCAAGATGATAAAGGAAACGGAAACATAATAGCTGACGGTAATACTTTAATATTTCCACAAAGGGATTCAAAAGGTCATATAGATATATCTAATCAAGAACGTAATAGTGTTACTAGAGGTTTGAGTGCAAATGCACAAGAAGCAATTAGAATGGGTGACAGACAAATGGATAGAAATGATAGGAGACTAGCAAGACATCCTGAATTACTTGATTCTGGTGTTGATAATAAAACTGATGAGCAAGATGTACAAGAGTTTCAAGCCCGTCAAAAAGCACAAGGTAAAGTTTGGAATGAACAAACTGGACGTTGGGAAATAGCAAAAACAGAAGCAAGTGATCCTAATAACACTATGTTACTTGAAAGAAATCAACCTATTGAAACAGAAAGAGAACAACCTATTCAACCGGAACAAGGTGGTAACAATGTTGGACCAATGGTAGATGGAGAAATGGCTTATGGAGGTTATATACCTCAAGGACGTTGGATGCCTAAAGCATCTGGAGGAATTGAGATCAATGATCCTAGCGCTCCTCAACCGCAACCAGGTAATCCTGATCTTGCAATGGGTACTCAACAAGCAGGGTTTATGGGTGATGTTACCCAAGGACCTAATAGTTCTTGGGGTGCAATGCAATCATTTAATGCACCACCTCCAGCAGCCCCTGCAAGTATTCAAGCATACAATAATGATCCTATGAACAACATGACTGTTGAACCTGAGGGTGATGATTTATCTAATTGTACAGAAGAACAAAAAAGAGATACAACTAGTAAATGTTATCAAGCTGGTCAACAAACTAAACTTGTTGGAGTAGACTTTGAAAGAAGTAAAAATAAAACTATTGATCCTGAAGCGGGAGTAAATGTTTTAAATGCAGGTGTCAGAGGTGTAACAGGATTCTTAAATAGAAAAGATGAGAAGAGAAAAGAAAAACAGATGTATGATAACTTATCATCTGATAATCTTTATGCTTCTCAAAGTACTAAACACCGTGGGGACTGGGTTGATATTGGATCTCAAGCAGGTCAATACCGTTTTGATCAAATGGGTCAAGATAGAAGTGGTTTCTCCTCTTATGGTAAATATGGAGGATACATGCAAGATGGCGGAGAACAAGCTTACCTATCAGGAGATGACTTTCCTTCAGAAGATCCTCAATACAATGAAGGTGATGAAGTTTACATGACTGAAGATGATGTCAAAAACTTTATGGCTAATGGTGGACAAATTGAATATTTATAATTTCACAAGATGTTAAGAAAAGTAAGAATTAAAAGACTGCCTCAAGCAAGAACTGGATACCAAGTACGTGGTTCATTATATAATGATGTACCTTCTATGGGAGGTGGTGCTGACTATAATGCTTACATGGGGGAACCAAAACTTCAGGCAAGCAAATATATAACTGCTGTTCCAAGAGAAGACGCTAACTTAGAAGCTGAAGGTGGAGAGACTGTATACGGTGACATCAATGGTGATGGTATGCCGGAACACAAAACCATTAAAGGTCCAAGACATAGTGAAGGTGGTGTACCATTAAAGTTACCAGATGATAGTTTTATTTTCAGTGATACAAAATCAATGAGAGTAAAAGAACCTGAGTTCTTAGCAATGTTTGGTAAAAAGAGTGGTTCATATACTCCCGCTGATTTAGCTAAACAGTATGATATTGAAAGATATAGAAAGATTTTACAAGATCCTAACTCAGATGTATTAGATAGAAAGACTGCAGAATTAATGCTTAAGAATTATACACTTAAGTTAGGAGCTCTTGCATTAGCACAAGAATCTAAAAAAGGATTTCCTCAAGGAATTCCAGCTGTTGCTCAACCTTATATGCAAGCAATGGGTATCAAAGAAGAAGATGTTCTTCCGGAAAAACAAATAACAGATACTATACAACAGTTAGATCAACAACAACAACAATCTAATGATCAAAGAAGTGCAGATACTATGGCTTCTCCTACTGAACAACAAGATGAACAGTATGGGGCCGGAGCTGAAGAAGCACAAATGATGAATAGTGACCGTCCTGTGGCACAACCAGAGCCTATGCAAGATGAAGCTGCAGGTATGACACCAGAAGAAACGCAGATGCGTTATGGAGGAATGTCTCAGTATGCACATGGTGGATGGATGCCAGAAGAGATTGCTACATTTACAGGTAGTGTTCCTGAAGCAGCTTATGGTATGGCTATGGGAGCTAATCCACAAAACTATCAAGGACGTACTAAACAACTTAGAGGTGCTTCCCGTTTCTTTAGTGAGGGTGGTTATTTACCAAAAGCAGCAAATGGTTTTGAAGTTGATGTAACCGGTATGACACCAGAACAAAGAGAGCGCGCATTATATGAGGCAAGAAAAGCTCATGCTGGTCAAGACATCATTCAAGTTGATAATGGTAAAAAAGGAAAAGTAACATATTCTAAAACAGGAAGTACAGATGTAGAAGGTGTTGACATGACTACATTTGGTAAAACACCAACGTCAGTTGCTGCTGCAGCTCAATACAAACTTCTTGAGAATAGTATGAAGGATTCTGACATCAAGAAAAAACTTTGTGATGAGACTCAGGCTTCCCTAAAGGACCCAAAATCATACACAGGTAAAGGAGGAAAACCACAAAAAACATGGGAACAAAGAGGCTATAAGATGCCAGACTGTGACGAAATTGCACAACAATTCTTAACACACCAAAAAAGAAACTTATCATTCCAAGGTCAAGGTATTGATTCAAAATTATTTACAGATACAGGACAAGGTCTTGCATCTGCAGAGGATATCTTAAAAAGAAAAGCTATGAATCCTGAAACAGGTCAACCTGTTAAAGATTTAGCTGAGGCAACAAAAGTTAAAGAATACATGCGTACTACTTATGGTGGTGGCCGTGGTGGTGCTTATGGAAAACCAGGAGATGTAAAAGATGTTTCTATTGATGAGGTATCTGGTAAACTTGGTGTTCCATTAGATAATGATACTAAGACTAGAGCTTTACAACAAGCTACCTTCCATGGTTATGCACACATGGCTGAGAATAGAGGTAACTATGATGCGGACTTACAATATAAAACCCGTAACTTCTTAGGTGATCTTCAAGCAGGTGTGAATGATGAAAGCAGTATGGCAGGTGTATTTAACACTAAAGGTGTTCAGATATCTCCTATTGATGACTTTTATAAACCACAAGAAGGTAAGTATGGTAATACTACATTGGGTCACTTAGCTGGAACAGGTCTTGACAAATATGATGTTGAAGACATTGTAGAAGGACCATGTCAATGTACTGATCCAACAGGAAAGATAGGACCATACAAACCAATGGTTGATGGTAAATGTTCATGTGATCCGGTAGAAAAGAAAAAATGTCCATGTATAAAACCTGATGGTACAAAAGTTGAATTAGAACCAGATCCTAATACTGGTATATGTCCTCCATGTGATGAGCCTGTAGAAGTTAAGAAACCAGCTGAATGGTGGTTACAAGATACTATTAAAACTACTGGAGCTTTTGGTGACTTAATGGGAATTAAAAAGCAAATGCCGTGGGCCCCTAGGGTAGATCTAGAGACTCCGCGTCCTACTTTCTTGGATCCTACAAGAGAACTTGCTGCTAATGCAGAACAAGCAAACATTCAAACTCAAGGTGCAGCACAGTTTGCTGGACCACAAGCAATGTCTGCTAGATCATCTTCTGTTCAAGGACAAGCTTCTAAAAATGCTGCTGATATCCTTTCAAGATATAATAATGCAAATGTTAATACTGCAAATCAATTTGAGATGCAGGCAACAAACATTAGAAATCAAGAACAAGGAATGAACCAAGCTGCTACTCAAAGAGTTTATGATCAAAATACAATGGCTAATCAACAATATGATAATGCTAAGTTGGCCATGAGAAACAATATGAGAAACCAGTATACTAATGCTGTTACAAATAGAGCTAAGACAGATGCAATGAATCAAATGTATCCACAGTTTGCTGTAAGTCCTGGTAATGGAGGCTTCATGCATTTTACTGAAGGACGTGAACTTACAGGAGAAGCTTCTGGAAAAGGTGCCGACTACTGGACAGAAAGACAGAAATGTGTTGATGCGGGTGCAGAAGATCCGGATGCATGTGCTAAGAATGCTGTAGCTAATGCCGGAGGTGGTGGAGGCGGAACAGATAAATCTGAAGTTCTTAAACAAATGTATGGCAAAAGAGGCGGGCAAATGAAAGAAGGAGGTTTTATGTATGGAGATATTACTTATCCCTTTCTCATGTAAACTTTTGAAGTTTATTAAACTTTAAAAATTTTAATATTTTTACATCAAAGATAAATTATGGCAACGTATTTACAAGGAGTCACAGATTACATACCGGATTATCAGCCGTTTCAACCGGATCTGAATTTCTATTCTAATGTTTTGCAGACTAAGCAAACACAGTATGATTCCAATTGGAAATCATTAAATAATCTATATGCAGATTTGCATAATGCAGACTTGACACATGATCAAAATATTAAGAAGAAAGATGATTTATTAAAACAAATTGACTTTAATCTTAAAAGAGTTACAGGATTAGATTTATCATTGCAACAAAACGTAGATCAAGCTACACAAGTATTCAGACCATTTTATGAGGATAAGTATTTGATGAAAGATATGGCTTGGACAAAAAATTATTCAAGTACAGTTAGCCGTGCACTTAATCTTAAGAATTCACAAGATGAAAAAATGCGTGCACAATACTGGGATACCGGTATAAAGGATATGCAGTACCGCAAAGAAGAGTTTAAAGATTCTACATTAGAAGAAACACTTAACATGGGGAATGTAAGTTACACACCTTATGTTAACTCAATGGAGAAGTATCTTAAGCTTGCAAAAGAAACTGGTCTATCTATTGATATAAAAGATGTTGATGAATCTGGATTGTATTTTGTTAGAGAGAAAAACGGGAAAGCCCTACTCTCTCCTCTACAAAATCTTTTTATGAGTGCATATGCAAATGATCCAGCCCTACAGGCCGTATATGCTACGCAGTCTTATGTAAAAAGAAAAGACTATGCAGAACAACATGCTACTAAATTTAATGGTAATAAAGTAGAAGCTGAGAAAGAATATTTAAAAGAACAATATAAATTCTTACAGAACTATACTTCTAAGAAAAATATTGAGGCTAAAGAAAATGTAGATGTAAATAAAAACAAAACAACATCAACTGAAAAAGATAAAGCTAATAATGAAGCAAATCCATTTACAGAATCTTATTTTGAGAGTTTAAATAAAGCACTAGCAATTGATGAAACAGTTGCTGATCATACTGACAAACTAGATAAAGATATTAATGGTGGTAACTCAAGTACAGTTGCTACATCAGGTGTTAATGGTGATCCTAATGTCCTTGATTTAAATGACATGGAACTTGCCAGATTAAGAGTTGATGGTGGTACGGCTTCTATATTAGCTGAACAAGATATACTTGGTGCTGCTGATATCTATGCATATAAAGATTATGTCTATGAAAAATCTGCTAACCCTGTAGGGTTGGAGAATCTAAGACAGCAAAATGCTCTTGCAAGAATTGACTATACTCATAAACTTAAAGAAGATGAGATAAAGTTAAAAGCTGGTTATGATTTAGAAAAAATTAGAATTGCTAATGGTGTTGCTAATGGTACAATAACTTATGATAAAAATGGAAATATACAAGAGAATGATGGATCAGCTCATCCAATTACATTAGGTCCAACATCTGGTCAGTTTTCTGATGAAATAAATGTACTTGCTCAAAATGCTAAAGATTATAATGATAAAGTTTCTAGTATGACAGGAACTTACATTGGTAATACTTTACTTAGATTAAAACTATTAGCTGATACAGGTGAGATAACAAGTAAAGAAGCATGGGATGCTGTATCTTGGTTAGATCCTAATAGTAAAGATGCAAAAAGTAGATATGGTACTAAAGATGGTAAACAATTAGTTTACAAACTATGGAATCAATATGAAAATAATAATGATAAATTCATTCTTAATTTTACAAAAAGCAACCAAGTTATAAAACTTAAAAAATTTATGGATGGTTGGGCAAGTAAAAATACAGGTCATTCAATTGCTACTGCATATCATAGTGACAAAAGTGCTTTAAATGTTCAAAAGTATGCCATATATAGAGATCAAGCTAAAGTTGTTACTGAACATAATGAAACTAAGATCAGTAAGAATCTTATAAGTGCAATGGATCAAACAGATCTTAAAAGATTAAAACCTGAGACTAAGCAACAGATAGTTAATCTTTATATTAAAAAAATAAAAAGTGGTGCTAAAGTAGATGAAGATGATTTTGCAAAATTTGTAGATAAAAATCTTAATTATGAAATAAAAGGATATAGTCCTACAGGTAATAAGACCTATGATAAACAATTTGAATCTCTTATAGGAAAACAAAAAACTAAAGAGTATAATGAATACATGCGTAGTGAAACATTAAAATGGCATGATAAAGATTTCTGGAAGTCTGCTGAAGGTAAAAAGTTAGCTGCTTCAGGATATACTGCAAATAATTTTCAAGAATATCTAGACAAACAATCAAATAAATTTGTTTCACAAAACATGAATGATGCTGAGTTTAAAAAGTTATTAGCAAAAGATGTTTGGAAATATAATAAAGCTATTAAAGATAGACATGAAGTAGATACTAGAGACTCAGGTCTTTTCCAAAGTGGCTCTTCAAAAGTTCAAGAAGAATTAAAATTTGCAAAACAAGAACTTACAAAACTTAATCATACACTAAATACTGATAATAGAAATATCTATGGTCCTAATAAATCTAATCTTAAAGCTGATATAGCAGCTAAACAAAGAGTAATCAAAAGTTTAGAATCTAGATTAGGTAATCAAAAAGGTAAAGAAGATAATGATTATAAGAAAAAATTAAAAAAATCTCCATATGAGTATACTGCTGAAGAATTAGCAAAAGCTAAAATTCAGTATATAAAAAATATGGATACATTAAATGTAGGTCACCGTGAGTTATATCAAGAAATACCAGATTACCGTGAAACTTTTAGTAAAAGAACTGGTACGGATATGAATGATTTATTTGATACATTATCTGATGCTTATTTACAAACGGTTAATGAAACAGGCCCTGAAGGTCTTAGAAGTTATGCCGGATATGTAAGAACTAAAGGTGGTAGATATTCTCTTGGTACAAATCAATTTACAGCTAAAGATGTTTATTTAAACAACCCGGGCTGGGGCGGATTTAATGATTTCCAACAAGGTATGGCTGATATCAATAGAATTAGATTTAATCAAAATTCAGATAAGTATGCAGTTACTTATGGAGGTGTAACTAAGACTGCTGCTACAGATAATCCTCTAGATGCTGCAGAAATGAAAGCTATGTTAAGAGAACTTCAAATGTCTGCTGGTAGTAAAAGTAAAACACGTTTTAAAATTGCAAGATCTAGTGTAGCTATGGAAGATCCAAATCTTAGAGCTTTAATTATTATTCCACCACAAGATGTATTGAAAAAATATATTAAAGATAAAGATGGTGCTGTTGACTGGAATAGAATTAAAAAAATTACATCCAATGGTATTAGTTTTATTGCTCCAAAAAGTGAATGGACAAATGATTTTGTATTAGAAAATGAACTTACTCCAACAGAAATGATTATTAATGCTTCAGGCCAAATGAAATATCAACATGGTAACGGAGCTGGTGGATTTACTATTGCTAAAGTAAAAAATGTTCCTGGTGTAGATTATTCTATTAGTTATACAGGTAAGATGATAAATGATGATGGTACAGTTTCAATTAAATCAGACTACTTACCTTTTCAAAAATCAGGAAATAAAATAGATGATAGTCAAGAATCAGTGTTTAATTTAATACAGGCTATTGATGAAGAAAATTTAGCAAAATTCAGACATTTTCAAGAGACAGGAAATCAGAAAGCAATTGATAATGTTCACAAATATTATAAGCAACCAGATTGGTCAGGCTTTAAATACTAATACTAATGGCAGAAGAAACTAATGTACCAGAGGAGGGTGTAAAAGATCTTACTCAGCAAAGTGAATTTATTGCTCCCGCAGAAATTGGAGCTAATTTGTATCGTCCAATTGTTGCACCAACATTTGATATTAGGTCACTTACTTCAAAAACTAATATTGAGAATCCTGCTTTAAGAATTAAAGATACTTCAACAGGTTCTGCTCCATATCATCCTAAGAAAGTTCAGACTACTGACTCACAAAAGTTTAATGGTCTTGATGCCCTCTTTGCAAAAACTAAAGCAGAGCTTTCAGGTAATGTAGATAAAAATGCATATAGTAAAATCTATGCATATGATTCTTCCCCTAAAGGAGCACACAAAGCTAGATATAAAGGTTACGGTCAAGAGACATATGATAGAATTGGATTCAGTCCAGAGATAGATAATGAGACTTGGTACAATGAAAATACTTCTCAGTATGATGACTGGAAGCGTATGGCAACTCAATCAGCATGGCCTATGTTAAAATTGGGTTTTATGAGTCCAATCAAATCATATGCTAAATTATTTGGTCAAGCAGACATTGGACAAGACTTAGCAGAAGCAAGAGATTATGAAGAATACAACGCAATTGGTTATTCTACTAAGGGTGGTATTGGCGGTTTTGCTATTAACCTACAAAACTCTGCTGCATATTCAGTGGGGATACTTACTGAAAGTGTTGTGGAAGGGGCTCTTATCGGTGCTGCTGTAGGTGCAGTAAGTGGTGAAGGTGTTGGTGCAGCGCCAGGTGCATTGATTGGTGGTGTAGTAGAAGGTTTTGAAACATTATTAAAATTACCAAGTACTCTAATAAATATGAGTAAGAATCTTGGTAAGATGACCATGAATCTTAATAAGCTTAAAAATATATCTGAAGTAAGAAATGTCTTTAATGGTGCTGCTAAATCAATGGGTAACTTTATAAACCCTATTAGTAATACTTCTGAAGCAGCAATGAAGTATGTTTTTAAAAATCCAGATGATCTTAGTAATCTTGCAAGATCTGCAAGAACTGTTGGAGCTATGTGGCATGATGTTAAAAACATGAATGCTGCCTTATCTGAAGGGAGACTTGAAGGTGGATTCTCAGAACAGAGAATCTATGATGATCTTTATAACAAGTACTATGATAAAAATGGAGAAGCACCAAGTGATCTTCTTCAAAAAGATATGCGTAAGCAAGCAAAAGTAGGTGGTTTCCAAAACACTTTTAAAAATACATTGCTTGTATATTATAGTAATAATCTTGCTTTCCCTTCAATTACAAAAGCAGGATTCATGAAAGGCCTTCCTAAATTTAGTAAGACCTTTGGTACAGTCGGACCTTTTCAATTAGTATATAATCCAGCTAAAAGAGCAGCTGGTGAAGCATTATACTCAGCTGAAAAGATCTCACTTAAAAATGCAGCAAAAGCATTTACTAAACCTGCTGCATATGGTAAAACAGCATTAAATTATTTTAAAGCTAATCTTGTAGAAGGTTTTCAAGAGACAGCACAAGATGTTTTATCAGATGCAACTGAAAACTATTATGTTAATAGTTTTAAAAACAAAGACCGTCAGAACTTTGAATATTCAATGGCTACATTTAATGCAGGCATGAAGAAACAAATAAGTGCTCAAGGTGCTGAAACATTTGCTTCAGGTTTTGCAATGGGTGCTATTCTTGGTATTCCAGGTAGTGTTAAGAATTTTATGAGTGTTGGATACAATAAGTATTTTAAACACCGTAATAACTATACTGAATATCTTGCAGAAAGACAAGAGGAAGTTGACTCAATTGTAAATACATTAAACACAATGGACAAAGGAGCTAAACACTTTTTTGATCCAAGACTTACAAACTATACTACACAAATGCTTGCGGGTAAAGTTGTAGATGACCCAGAAGGAGTATCAACCAAAGAGGCAAAAGATACAAGCTTTGCAGCATTTCAATCTGCTGTAAGAACTTCATTAAGATCAGGAACTTTTGATATGTTCATTGATAACTATGAAGGATATAAACAAGCTACTCCTCAAGAGTTAGAAGAGGCATGGAGATTAGAACCAGGACAAGGTGAGAAAGCACTAGCAAATATTGACAAAGCAGTTAGTAGTGCAAAAGTAATGGCATCAAGATGGCAGGAAGTAAAAAACAGAATGAAACATGTTGTTAATCCTGCAAACTTTCCAGAGAATACCCCTGAAAGAGAAATGGCTGAGGTTTACAATGAAGCTTACCTTACAGGCCTTGACAACTTAGTATTCATGGGAGGTGCCTTTGACAATAATAGTGAAAGGTTAGGTAAGATGTATAACAAGTTAGCATCTATTCCTGTAATTCAAAACTCAAGATTTTCTGATATTGCAACTATTACTGATCCAGCAAGATTAAATAAAGAGATTGCAATGCTCCGTACAGATGTTGACCTTGGTAAAAGTGCAACAACTCCAGAAGGAAAAGAACAATATCAAAAACAAAAAGATCTTCTTGAGAAATTAGAAAGCTATAAAAAAGAACAAACAGGTGTCACTGTAGATTTTTTTCAAAGAATTCAGAATGCTCAAAAAGAAATTGTAAAATCTGAAGGTATTTCTAATGATGAAGCACATGATAAAGCTGTTGAACAAGTTACAGCTGAATATGAAAAAGAAGGATTAAATCCTTTTGAAAATTATAAAACAAGTTTCAGAGATTTATTAGATAATCTTGCTGGAACAGAAGAAAATAAAGCAAACCTTGGTAGACAGTTAGATGATGCCGGTGGTTTTGAAAATATTTTTGAAATGTTAATGGATACACATGTTCTTAGAAATGAGAATATGAATCTTAACAAATACATTAATCTTTTAAGTAGCCCACAAGATTTCTATGAACATGTCAATAGAAACTTTGAGTGGATGAAGAAGTTGTATAAAAACAGACAAGACTACTATGATGAGTTAATTAATAACTCTATTACAGCTATTCAAAGAAATACACTTTTAGAAGAACTAGCTGAGAAAGGTATTTATGTTGACTTAGAAGAATTTGCTGATTGGTGTGAAGATAATTCTAAATTACCTACGTATCTTATTGATCAAGTAAATAATAGAATTATAAATAGAGATAGTTATCTCTATGACCAATATATTGAAATTTTTAATTTAGCAGAAAATGCTGAGACTACTAATCCTCCAAGACCAAAAAGTACTGAAGAGCAAAAACTTGATATAACAATTGAAAACTATAATGATCAAAGAGAGGGTGAATTAGAAACTGTTCAAAATGCATATGATGTTAATTTAAAAGATCTTGTAGGATATACACAAGATGAGATTGACAATATGCGTAATGAAGCAATGACTAATTCAGATATGACTCCTGATGATGCTGTTGAAGAAATTGCATTAGCACAAAAAGCTCTTATGCAATTAGAATCAGATAATCATCTTGAGATTCAAGCTGTATTTGATATGGCTGCAGAAAAAGAAATGTTTACTCCAAAAGAGTATAACATGGCTAAAGAAGATCTTTTCTCAAGTGAAACAGCAGCCGAAGAAGTAGCAAGCATTGCGCAGAAATTTACAGATGTAGAACAAGAAGAAGAAGCTATTGAAGCAGCATCTAATGTAGTAATACTTAGACCATTACTTGAAAGTAGAATTAAAGTACTTCAAGCACTTGCTGATGGGACCGGAATGGAAGGTATCCCAACTTATGAAGAAACTCTACCCTATGAGGATTACACAAAAGCAGTAGATGAGATTAATACAAAGTATGATGATCTTATAGATAAAGCTAGAACAGACTTTGAAGAGGCTGTTAAGGAGAGTGTTGAATCCAATAGGCCTGAAGAGATGAAACAATCTATCCGGGAGGTTCAAGAGTTATTTGCCGGGAAAGAAGATATTGTTCAGACTAAAAGAAACTACATTGTAGATGGTGAGCTCCATGAAAGAATGTCAAACAGAATCAAAACTGGTTATGACACTTATGGATACTCAGGTGAAGCTGATCTTATAGATCTTTATGATGAGACTATTGGTGCTGCATTAAAAGGTGAAAGATCTAAAACTACTAATACAAATGCTAAGGCAGCTATAGAAAAAAGAAGACAAGAAGAATTAAAAGAAAAAGCTCCATATGTTTTAACTAAAGACTATTTTGAAGGTGATAATAACACAATAGCTACATTAACTTTTAAAAGTAATATAGATAAGACATATGCTTATACTCAGGAACAAGTAAGTATATCTATAGGTGATTTGAGAGATGACTCTAGACTTTCAAAAATAACTGAAGAACAATATGATGCAGCTATAAAAGCACCTGAATTAGTAAAAGAAATCAATGCTAAATATGATGCAGAATTAGCTGCTTTAGATAATACTGAAGAAACAACAGAACCTAGAGAATTAGACCAAGATTTAATTAATGAATTCATAGAAGCTTTAGTAGCTGCTGATCTACCTGGTGTCAACACAAATAAATTCACTGTAGATATAGTAAGAGATGAATTAGAAACATTACTTAAAACTGATGGCACTAAGTCTAAAAAAATTCAGAAATATATCTCTAAGTTACAAAATCAGTTAAGTGATATCAACAGTAAGTTAGAATCAGTAAAAGATAAAAAGCGTCTTGCAAGCTTGCAAAAACAGAAAACTCAGTTAGAGCAAGCTATTAAAGATGAAGAGACAGGTAAGTATGATGAGCCATTTGAAATGAACTCAGTTAATCTTAAGTCTTTTATTCTAAACACAGTAAAAGAAAATGCATATGAAGAGTCTAGAGATGGGGGAAATATAATTGACCCTATGCTCAAAGACTATCTTGATACAGCAACTTCTGTAAAACCTAAGTGGGATAAGACTGAGATGAGCAAAGAAGCATATGATGCTTTATTTGATGATGAGACTGGTTATCTTACTAAGTTTAAAAGAATGGCTGACAATGGTGAGATTTATATATTCACCAAAGATCTTATTGTGCATGCTAATGATCTAGTAGATGCTGAAGGTAATAAACTTCCTAATGTTGCTGGTGAAATTGATATGATCATTGTTGACCGCCAAGGAAGAAAATTCATTGTGGATTTAAAAACTGGTAAGGTTAGAAAATGGTTTAACTATAAAACTGTTGGTACAGATTCATTTAAGAAACAATTAGAGAATACCTTACAACAAACCGGTTATGCAAATCTTGCAGAAGATATGTCTGGTCAACAATTTGGAATTAAAATCTTCCCAATTGAAATTGGTTTTGATTCAAGTGGTTATATAGTAACAGCAGGTGAGCCAACAAACCCATCATTATTTGTAGGAGAAGAAGTAATTGGAGATGAAGGAACAATGCCTTATACTATTTCATTAGATAAGGGTAATGTTATTCAAATTAAAAATGAAGAGACTGGTGCCTATGGAACTCAATCAATTGATGAGTTCATGCAAAATTTAATACCTGTTAGGGGAAGAAAAGCTGGTCAGCTTAAAACTCAACCTACTCAGAAAAATAATATCCCGGAAGAAGAAAGACCACTAGTTGATGAGTTCATGAGTAAGATGGCAGAAATTAGTGATACTAAAGAAGGAAATGATGCTTTAGATGGCTTAATGGAATTAGCTTTAGAGTTAGATGCAATGAAACCTAAATTAAGTAAAGAAGCATATAACAATATGAAATCTCAACTTGATGCAAGAATGTCATTAACTTTTGATGAAACAGGAGAAATAGTATTAAACATCGGAGAAATTTATATCTTTACGGAACCAGTAAAAGCACACAAAGTTACTGAAGGTTACAGAGTAAAAGTAGATACTTTTGATCCTGAAGCTGAAACAGTTACTTTGTCTAGAGTTGGTCCAGGTAGAAAGAAAACTTTTACCATGAGTATACAAGATTTTAATGCATATGCTATGAGTGAAGAATTAATAAACAACATGCCAAAAGAAGAAGAGCCTTATGTTCCTTCTGAAGAAGAGGTGGGTCACTTAACAGAAAGTATGGCTGTTACAGATGAACAGTTATCTGACTTTGAGCAACTTGCTAAATGGGAAGATGAAGCTTCAGCAGATACTATATCTCTTGACCAATTAAAAAATGATTTCTTTAATAATTTTAAATGCTAATTAGATGATCAGTTGTCCAATTACTCAACTACCACTTGAAAATTTTTACAAGTATGTATTCCGTGCTATCAAAGATAAGCTAGGGAATGATAAGACCTTTGATGTAAATGATTTCATGGAGAAGTTGTTTGAGGAATCAGTTAAAAATGGTGATCCTGAAACTGCAGCCAAATGGTTGCAAAGTACTCCGCGTGTTATAAATTTAATTATTACTAAATCATTCAGTGATAAAATTCCTTTAGTAAAAGGTTTAGATAGCATCTATGGATTAATGGCTGACTTCTCAAAAGCAAATGGTGAAGGATTTCAGAATGTACTTAAAAAATATTCAAAGCCTGTTGATGTAAAAAATGTTAAAGAAGCAGCAGCTCATCAGTTAACACTTGAATTTTCTGATGAAGAAGAGGAGGGTCCAGAAGATGAGAAAAAAGAAACAAATTCAAGAGTTGAAGCTAGACTTAAAACTCCTGTAGTTATGTCAGGTACTCTTCAATCTTTTATACCTGTAACACCAGATAAAAAATCTGATACTTATGTAGAAAGACTTGATAAACCCAGAGCTAGAATTCTTACTAATCTTGCAATTTTAGGTGATGCCTTAAGTATGCATGATACTTTTTCCGGAGACTTCACATATCAGGGAAAGAAAGTAAAAGTTAAAGCAACTAACATGTATGCTTTTTCTCAACAGAACTTTAATGATTTAGATCCTACAACCCAAAAAGAAATTAAGGATTCAAATTTCTTTACTACTACAGGAAGAAACCAATCAGGAGTTACTCAAGCAGATAAAAGAGTAATGCTTGTTATAACAGATCAGGCTGGAGAGAATCTTTATTTTGATCAGGAAGGAAACATTACTACAAAAGGTAATGGATCTCTAGTGTATCAATTCATGAGAGATGTTAGACAAACTGCAAAAGGTTATACAGTAACTGATATCTACGGAAAAGAAGAACAGTTGATGCCCATTGATGAATATGCTCAAATGACATATGACTCAGCAGTTGATGGAGACTTTGCTACATATCTTGAGAAAGTAAAAGATGATAGAGAAAAAGAATTAAAAAAATTATTTGAGATAAGAGAGAAGTCTTTAGGTAATGATATGATGTTGGACTTCTCAGGTATTAGTACCGGAGTTACTTCAGATCTCACGGCAACCAAGCTACCCCTATCAGACTTCCTAAAGATACCAGGAGCAACAAAGAAAAGTCTTAAGAATATCCGTACTCTAAAGAAAGCAGAAGGTAACTTTAAAAAAGGTAGAGCAGTAATCAATTTAAATGGTACAGACTTCCAAGTAAATAGATCTTCTATGCCAGACAGTGTAGCTGATCAAATTGCTGCAGTTATGTTTGATCCTACTATTCCTTTTGAAACTAAGAAAGATTTCTATTCTCAGTTCATTCCAGAAGATAGTGAGACAATGCTTGCATACACAATGCGTAAGCATGAGATCATTCCTGATATGGCAAAACAAACATTCAGGATTAAGCTATATGATACAGTTGGTGATAAGGAGGGATTTGTTACTGAACCTATTTTTGACTTTGTTATTTCTAAATCTTCACTAGATAAAGCTAGTAAGGAAAAATTAGAGGCTGGTATTAAAACTTTTAGTGATACTTTAAAGGAAGGTAGAGCAAATAATAAGGCTACTTACATGTCATACAAGTCTGACTTGTTGAATGATGAAGAATACTTAACCTATAATAGCAATACAAAACAAATTGAAGTTGCAAACTATATTGATTTCTTAACTACGCTTGATGGTTATGTTGATTTATTTGACGGTGATCCTGGTTTTTATAACAAACACTTGTTGTTTAATGAAGAGACTAAAGTGGATAAAGAAATTAAGAAAGCAAATACGGCAGCAACATTAACATTTGAAGAGGAGATTGAAGAAGCACGTAGGTATGCAGAAGAACAAAGAGCATTAGAGAATGCTAATAAATCTCCAATAGAAATTGAGGCACAAATTCTTGCTGACCGTGCTATTAATCCTGAGTATAGAGCTCAGTTAGCACTACAGGGCACAGAAGGTAAGTATGATAGTTTCTATTATGCTGCAAGTCTTATTGGAGCAATCAACAATAACCGTGATCAAAGATATACTAGAGAAACTGCTGAACAGTTAAGAGATGTGTTTGTTGGTGCAAACTATATAAGTGGCAAACAAATCAATACAATTAATGATACTATTGATAGAATCTTTCCTAAACCTAATGCAGATTTACAAAGAGATGTAGAGATAATTCAAAAGACTATTGAGCCTGAGATGCCAGATCCAACAACAGTAAATCCAATTGTTAAAAAAGGAAGCTTACGTTCTAGAGGGCCTAAGAATGATACTCTAAACCGTGCAGGATATATTGCTGATGAAATTGGTGAAGAAGATACAGCTAAAGTACTTGACTTTTGGGATAATACTAAACTTGGTAAAGAACTTCAAAAGCATATTGAATTACAACATGCTTATAATATCGCTAACTCAGATGTATTTGCAAGATTTGTAGTTACAGGAGCAACACTGAATAACCCAGATATTAAAGGTAAGATACAAATTAACAAAGGGATAGGTACACTAGTTGACATTTATCATGAAGCATTCCATGCATTTACACAATTATATTTAACCCGTGAAGAAAAGTATAATCTTTATGATGAGGTAATTAATTATAAAGATGCAAGTGGTAAACAACCCTATAAGTCTATGAACTATAAGGAAGTTGATGAACTACTTGCTGAAGACTTCAGAACTTACATGAAGAGCAATTACATTAAGAAAGGCTCTCCTGTAAGAAATAAATTATTTAGAAAAATCTTAAACTTCCTTAGAGCATTGTTTGGTAAAACAGCAATTAATCCTACTGAAGTTATCACAGATGTAATGAATGTTCCAGCTGTAAGAGAAATGTTTGAAAAATTAAACTACTCTTCTAACAAGAAATCATTACTAAGATCATATAAGGCCAACATGGATAATGTTGACTTTATGGTATTAAACCGTGGTATTAGTAAATTAAATAGACCAAGTGACAGTGCACTTAGTGATCAAGATTCAAGATTAGTATCTGACACAATGGATATGGTCATGTCTGATTTTGTTGATGATTGGTATAGAGAACGCTTAGAGGAAGCAGAAGAAACCGGTAACTATAATAGTTTAAAGTCTGGAACAATAGGTTTACTTATAGATCCTGAACACCGTGCATTTATGTATGAGGTGATCAAAGAAAGACTAGAAGATAAACTAAAAGAGTTCAAAGAACAATTACATTCTGAACCAGGTATAACTCCATTTAGTAAAATTGAAAAGCTTAAATCTGATGATGAAAATGAAAAAACAATTGAGTCAGAAGCAGTAGCTGTATTAAGATCTGCAAAAGGAGAAGACAAGTATGTATTCCTTAAGTCACAGATTGATGGCTTTGATAAGCTTGATGCCAACATGCGTAAAGGTACTAGAGTTAAAGGTGAGTCTTGGCATGGAATTAAAATAGTTGGTGATTTCTATTCACACAAGTCTATTAAGAATCAGAAAAAGCCGGTAGGGATAATTGTGGTTTCTAGTTTAGAGGATGCTCAGGTTCAGTTTAACAATTATGTTGCTGGAGGAGCTGAGGAATATACCAGCTTTGAACAAAAGGATGTTCCTGACTATATGTTATCTGCAGAACAAGAATTTACTTTAGACAATGTAAGAATTCTTCAAGCAGCAGTAGATAACTTTGGAGATCCACAATGGGACTTAAAGGGTATTGATCCAATAGGAACCATAGCATATCATTTAGAAAACTCAGACTTTGATTTATCAAAGAAAAAGTATGAGCTTGATATGGTTGAAATGGATGAAAATGGTGATGAGATTGATGAAGATGTAGAAAATCAAACTCATGATTCTGAAACATCTTATGGTAGTGAAGCCGCTAGTAAAAAGTCTTTACTGCAGTTAGCTGATAAAGAAGTTGTTTACATACTTAAAAGTTTACATAAAGTTGACCGTAATGGTGAAGTATCATACAATAGACTTGGTTTTAAAGAACGTGCTGACTTCAGAAAGGTTTGGAATATTGTAACTAAAGCAATTGGTGGTGTAAGAGATAGAGTTAAAGTATATGAAATATTACAAGCGGAAGCAAAAAACTTTCCTGAAATAGCTCAACTTATTGAAACTAAATTTCCTGACCCAAGATTGATTACTAATACATTTGAACAAGATGTGAGTACTTCATTCTGGCAAACTTTTGCAAAACCGTCAGTTAAGTTTTGGCAGTTTACAGTGTTTCCACAATATGAAGCAAGTATAAATTTCATTACAGGACAAGTAGAAGATGTTCTTTCTGGATTTGAAGCTGATGTAACTCAATCTTCTATTGAAGTTGATAGCACTATTAGAAAGTTTGAATCTTTATTTAAAGGTAGTATTGCTAATGATTATATAGAAAAGAATTCAGATAATCAATCTGTATTAAAACTTAATAATGTAATTACAGCATTTGAGAATAAGAAACATTCAGGCCAATTAGATCCCGCTAAAGCATATGAATTTGCTGCAGCATTAGGAATGAAGCTTGATAGTTTGCCTGTGATCAAAAAGAACATGCAAGAAAGAGCAGAGTATTTTGGATTGCCTTATATCTATGACATTGTAAAAGATTTTGCAGATATTCAAAAATCAGATAAGTCTACCCCGGAACAAATAGAGTACTTAAATAAATTTATTAGTAATCCAATTGCTACCCTAAGAGGTGAAATACCAAAAGGAATTTTAAAAAGCTTTAAAAGAGAAGTTGCAGAAAAGAACATACTTAAAAGAATTGCTGAATTGCAATCTCAATATGGATATGATTCTGCTAATCCTGGAATTTTATTGCCTGATGGTAACAGAGTATTTGAAAATGTAAATCATAGTCAAGTTACAGTTACTGTGGATGCAATAAACAATGTTGAAAATCTTAGTGACTTCTGGACTAACCCTGAATTAGGTTATATGTCTCATTTGAAACCAGGTAAATCATTCTTTACTTTAAGATCTAAAGTCTTAGGAGCAATGTTTGATACTGCACAAGGTACTTTTGATGCAAAAGGTAATAGATTCTTAGAGCTCATTCAAACTGCAGGAACACAAATTGCAGATGTTGAAGGAATAAATACATCTGACTTAGATAAATTAGGTAAGTTCTTCCAAGAATTCCACACTATGAGTTTAGGTGGAGTTGCAGAATTTATCCGCCATGCAGAAAAGAAATCTGCATTTGGTATTAAGATGGTTGGTGGTAAAATGAAAGTGGTTGTTAACGGCATTACAAATGGTGTTGACCAAAACTTATATATTGATATTAGTAAGTTTGTAGCTAAACCAGGTGAACAAATTAGTGATGGAGAAATAGTTGCCGTAGGTGGTTATTTCCTTGACTATATTGCTGCTGAGTTTGATAGAATCAGATACTTTAAACAAAATCCGCAAGATTTAATAAATATTATAGGTTATAATAGAGAGATTAAAGATGATGATGGTAAAGTAATAGGAAGAGCGGGAGAATTTTTCAGTGCTTTTGATAATATCTTAAGAGACAGTACAAAGAAAAAATTATATAAACTTGCATCTGACCCTTTAATAGACTTACCTACCCATATCAGGAATGACCAAGGGTTATACCTTGATGTACAAAAAGATATTTCTGACTACTTCCAAGAGAAGACTGAGTCAATGAATGATGAGTTCTTCAGTAAACTGCCATACATAGACAATAAAGTTTATGAGAAAGCAGGTATTGTAATGGATAAATCTGGTAAGTATGATGATGCACAAAAGGCAGTTCTTAAAGCTTACTTATTTAATGACTGGATTCACAAGTTTGAAATGTTTAACCTTTTCAACGGTGACTTATCTCAGTTCAATCATGACAAACAACAAGCAAGTAAACGTGCTCCTGGTTCTACATCAGATGGTGATGGATTTGTCAATGATAAATACATGCATGAATTTATAAACAAAGTTTTTAACAAAAATACTTATGCTAAGAAACTAGCAAAAGAACTTGATCTTGACTTAGATAAATTTGTCATGTCAGGTACATTAAATACCGGTGTCATTGCAGATGCAGAAAGAAAGTCAGTATATTTAGATAACATGTTAGGAGGATGGGAAGAAAAATACCGTGCTGCTTTAACTCCTTTATATAAAGATAAAACTGCATTAAAGAATGAAATAGATAGAAGACTTGCAAAAGATGCTAAGGCTTATAAGGAAATGAAGGAATCTGATGGTGCTGCATTTATGACTTTTGATGCTTACCGGACTCTTAGAAAAATGGGTAAGAGTTGGAGTATTCCACAAGAGGCCCTATATCAACAGATTGTTGAAGGAAAAGAAGTAGACCCTTTAAAAGTAAAAGAATTCTTTTCTATTTACAAACTTCATTACTATGGTTCTATTGCTAATGCTCCAATTGCTACAACAGGAATGCATAAGTTTGCCGTAGCTCCAATTATTCCTACCATTGCAGTAAAAGGTACTGAACTTTATAATCTACATGTAAAAATGTTGAATGAAAATCTTCAGTATGTAACATTTGGTTCAGGTTCTAAAGTAGCTGCACTTACAACTAATGGAGAATTTGATAATATTTTTGGTGATGAAACACAAAAAACAGTTTCTGCAGATGCGCCAATTAAAAAAAATGTAATTCATATAGAGTATCTTAAAGATGTAACTAAAGTTGCTACCAAGCTTAAAAAAGAAATCAGCTATCCTACTCAGAAACGTGTGTTATTGTTAGATGGTCTTTTCAATGTTGGAGAAATTATTAATGAAGCAAATGCTGATATAGCTAATGAATATAAAGCATCTGTTGAAGATTATACTGAAACTTTAGCTCTTGAGTTATTAAACAAGATTGGTTATGAGTATGATCCTGCAACAGAAAAGTATGTAGGAAAGTTAGATAAGTTTATTGAACTTATCAGAGATGAATTAGGAGCTAAAGAAGTTCCTGAACATTTAATTAAACTTCTTGATACTACACTAAGTGACCAGTTATCTATGGACTTTTCAATTCACCCAGAGGCTGATACACTTGAGAAGATTATTGTAAATAGAATTCAAAAAAGTGTTGTAAAACAGAAGACAAAGGGAGAAGCAATGGTTCAAGCGCCATCCACGTTCTATAACGGTGTGTGGGACAGTGCCTTCCAAAGAGATGAAGCTATTTTAAAAAATGATGAGTTAATTAGAAAATACCTTGGTTCTAACAATTTACCTTTTTATGATACATCATTTGATAAAGATGGTAATAGATTAGCTACTTCAGCAATGAAAGTTGCAATACCAATGAATGGTGACTTCTTACATATACTTAAGTTAAAACATCCTGATGGAGAGCTAATTGGAACTACTGACCGTTTGAATGATCTTATTAAAAATGATGCTTGGTTAGATGAGAATAGAGAGCTTGTTACTATTGTTGGGCCAAGAATCCCAACAGATGCTGCTAACTCTATGGAGTTTGCTGAAGTATGGCATTTCTTAGATGCATCTGCAGGTAACACAGTAATTGTACCAACAGAGATAGTTGCAAAAGCTGGATCTGACTTTGACGTTGATAAGATATTCTTTATGTTACCAAACATAACTTCTGATGGTACTTTAGTTAAAGCACCTGCAGAAAGTTTAGAAGAACTTACCAAGATGGTAAAAGAAGCTAATGGTATGAGTAAGAAAGAAAGAATAGAAAAAGGAATAAAAAATCCACAGGCTCTTATTGATCAGTATAAAAAAGCTGCACAAAACAAGTTAATCAAAAATACCCGGTCAATACTCTCCCTACCAGATAACTACGCAAGTTTAACTAAACCTAACAATACATATCTTGTAGAAGATGAAGTAGAGTTCTATGATAAAAACTCTTCAGGATACAACAATAAAAAGAATGCACACGGAGAAACAGTAAGAAAGAATGACGGTAAAGAAGTTATGAGTCCATCAAGAGCTTTGGATAATGACTATAATTTAAGTCAACATGAGGCTATGCTATCCGGTAACTTACCACTTGGTATTATGGCCAAGAAAAATAAAGTGCATGCATTATTCAAAAGTGTAGGAGCCCTGATGCCAGCATCATATAATGCAACTATATGGAATGATGAAACTAAAAAATATGATGAGATTCCTGCTAAATATGATGTAGTAATCCGTATGAAAACTAATAAAACTACTAATACAAAAGGTCAACAAGTTGTTTCTTTATCTAATGAAAACAATGTAGATGGTGAAAAGATTGGAGATATTTTTTCTCATGGTCTACAAGGTATTCTTGACCGTGCTAATAATCCTTTCCCTTTTAAATTACAAATTGTAAAAGAAGCCTTAAGTACAATTAACCATCTTATTGAAGCTGGTGTAAGTGTACCAGAAGTATTTGCTTTTATAAATAATCCATGGATTGTAGAATACATTAAGAAACAAATGTATTATGGAGGCTCTATGGCTAAACTACAAGATGAACCAGTTCTTAAACACCAGGTAAAATCTAAAGCTCTTAGGGAAACTATTAATGACATGATTGCTCAAGGGGGCACAGACATGGAGAAGACTGTCAAACAACTGGCTAGTTATGCAAATGACCGTAGAATGGGTGATATTGCAGACATGCTTAAGAAGGAAGATAAAAAGAAAGTATACCTCTTTACAATAAGAGATAAAGATGGTAAAGAAAGTATTGGTAGAGCAACTGGAAATACATTATTTCATAAAGCTTTTCAATTAGATCAAATTGTTGAATTAAAAGAGTTTAAAGAAAACACTGTATATGAAATGCAGAAAACTTTATTCAAAAGATCTTCAGGTATTGCAAATAATGATAACTTCTACTATGCTGCAGAAGCTGCATGGAGAAGAGCATTTGGTGGTCCGTTTGATACTAATAAAGATGAATTACAATCTTTAGTAAAAGAGGGGCTTAATCCTAGCATAAAAAACTTAGCCATCTTAATGCATATGATGCAGTTAGAAAAGCAATTTAAAGGAATGGATGAATTAGAAATGGCTTTCAGTCCAGACACTGGATTAATGGACACTACTTTACAGATTAGAAAAAGAGATAAAGCATTTAAAGTATTGGATGAAGAACAATCTAAGGTTGATTCTGATTTTTTAGAAAGATTAAGATATAAGTCTCTTCTTTCTTCATTCTACAAGAGCGGTATGATCATGGATCTTGTTGTTCCATTATTCCCATTAAGACTTAATGAATCTATCTTAGACTTTATTGAGAAAAAGATAGATCAGAATAGAGACATGATTGCTCAGAAATTTGGACCTGGTATAAAAGGTCAAGAAAGATTTATCAACAACTATAATAATGCTGTTGTAAATTACATCTTCCAAAATACTATGTCTAATTTCCCTGATGAGAATGGAAATCCAGTAATCCTACCAGAAACATTACATAAGTTAGCAGTTACAGAAGTAACTACAGGACAAGCAGTAACAGTTACTGATAAGGATATAAAAGTTAATTTAGAACAAGCTAAAAAAGATTTTAGTACTAAAATATTCTTAAGTTCTAACAATACTACAGAAGGTAACGTAGCTAAAAACTTGGATACATTTGATGCAACAGAAAATCCTTTTCCAACATTTGCAAGCTATCTTAAATTTGTAGTAGAGAAAGAATACTTGACTACTGTTTATACTAAAGAATCTTTAGCTAAAAACAAAGACTTCACTAAACTTTCTTTCCAAGCAGGTTCAGAAGATTTGGGTTATGATAAATACATTACTCAAAGAGCATTAATGAACAGCTTTAACCGTGCATTTATTATGGGTACTACTAAGTATTCATATACAGGAATGGTTATGGATATGATTAATGAGTTTGAGGATCAGAACATCAAAGATAACTTCCCAGTACTTGCTCAGTTAGCTCCAGCTAAATTTACAAAAGATGTAAATGTTTTAGAGTTAAATGATAAAGCTACAGCTAAGGGTACTATTGCAGATGACTACTACAAGAATCTTAAACAACTTGGTGATTTTACGGTAAGAAAAGTAATAAATACAGATAAGGAAGTTCAAAAAATGGATAACAAAAGAATTACTGATGTATTTAGTAACTTCTCTATGCTTATGTTCTACCAACATGGAACAGGTTATTCTAAATTAGGATTTGTAAGAGTATTAGATCCGGAAGCATTCACTCAAATTATGCAGAATGCAGCTAACTCTTTCTTAAACAATAATCTATCAGAAGAAACTTTTGAAAGAATCTATAACAGATTGAATACAAGATCTCAGTTTAAAGACTATACAGTTGATCCAGGTAATTTAAGTGGAGAAGAATCTGTAGACTCATACTTAGAGACATTCTCTGATGATGACTTTGCTGATATGGCTGACTTTTTAGGAGAAGCTCCTGCTAAAGATGAATCAGGTAAAGTACTTGAGGGAGACATCTTTACCCTATCAGGCATACCAGTAATTACAACTAATTTAGGTGGTGTCCATGGTGCAGGTCTAGCACAAGCAGCTAAAGCAAAAGGTCTTGTTACTCAAGGTGATGGTAACTTCAAAGCTACTGATACAGTAGTACAGTTACCAGTTAAACAAAAGTGGAGTGATTCAATGGCAATGAATAACAATATGGAATTGCTTAAACAAAGTCTTAGAAGTTTGATTAAAACTGCTAGGGACAATAAAGACAATACATATTTATTACCATTAGCTGGGTTAGGTCACGGTGAAGGTTCAATTGCGGATATTCTACCATTACTCATTAAAACTGTACAAGCTGAAGACAATATCAAACTTGTTTTACCTGCTGAGAATGTAAATCTTGGAAGACAAGGTACTGTAAGAAAAGATACTACTAGAGAGAATATGCCTCAGATAAAAGCTATGCTTGAAGAAGCTGGTCTTTTAGGTGATACTTCTGAAAATCAACCTACAGGTTTATCTCAATTTACAAATCACTCAGGTGGTGCATATGGTGGAGATACTTACTGGGATATGATAGGTAGAGAATTTGGTGTAACTAATCACAAGCATTATAGACATGCAGGTAATACATCTTTATCAGCACAGTTAAAAAAGGCTGGTGTTGAAGCAGAAGTTCTTACTGAAGAACAAATGGATACTGCAAGAACTGAAGTAGAAAAATTACTTGGAGAAAAATATCCTGATACTATACAAGGAAATTTACAAGTAAGAAATTATTATCAAGTAGCTAATGCAGATGCTGTATTTGCTATTGCTGAAATCACACAAGTAGTTGATAAAGATGCTCCTAAAAATACTACTGATATAACAAAATCAGTAAATTCTTATAAACATATTGTAAAAGGAGGAACAAATACAGCAGTACAACTGGGAATTAAATTAGGTAAACCTGTTTATGTATGGGATTTAGCTACACAATCTTGGTATAAATGGGATGGAAATAGATGGTTTGAAGAAACTGATACACCTACTCTTACTAAAAACTTTGCCGGTATAGGTTCAAGAGATATTGAATCTTATAATATACAAAAAGAAGGTAAATGGGTACCAAGAGAGCAATATAAAGGATCTGAAGTAGAAGCTGCAGCTAAACAAGCTATTAGAGATGTGTATGAGAAAACATTAAATCAAACTGCACAACCTGCAGCTCAGACTGAAGGTATTCCAAAAGGTCAAGAAGTTGTACCGGGTGTTTATGTTAATCAAGGAGCTTTGACTCAAGATGAACAAATGGAATTATTTGATTACATGAAACCATATCTTGAAGAGCAAGCTGCTAAAACACTTAAAGGA
>Ga0114977_10000073_pt1 | contig 67326 bp, 63 predicted proteins | sample S_130805_MF_Meta_FD_87026 | JGI IMG/M metagenome (GOLD analysis project Ga0114977, IMG submission 87026) | Freshwater microbial communities from Lake Simoncouche, Canada to study carbon cycling - S_130805_MF_MetaG | ecosystem: Environmental > Aquatic > Freshwater > Lake | place: Lake...
GGTATTGCGATTATAGGAACCCTGGCGGTTTTCGCAATTTTTAATGATATTAGAAACTTAAACCTGTTTTAAAAATATGCGTATATTTATTTTACTCACTTTGTTGTTTTTGCTGGCAATACAACCTGCCGTTGCTGCCACTAATGGAATTATAATAAAAAAAATTGATATTAAAAATAACCAGCGCGTTGAGCAGTCAACAGTACTATCGTATCTGAAGATTAATGTGGGTGATAAATTTAGTCAGGAAAAAGTCAATGCATCGTTGAAGGAGATGTATTCGACGGAGCTGTTTTCTAATATATCTGTTGATATGTCAGGTTCTACACTGGTTGTAAAGGTTCAGGAAAACCCTATTATAAATAAAATTGCGTTTGAAGGTAACAAACGTATAAATGACGACACGATAAATGGTCAGATTTCTTTAAAACCACGCTCGGTTTATACTAAATCAAAAGTTCAATCGGATGTTTTGCTAATTCAGGATCTATATCGTAAGAGTGGCAGATATTCAACCAAGGTTGAGCCTAAGATCGTAATGCTAGACCAAAACCGTGTTGATCTTGTCTTTGAAATAGAAGAAGGGGAAAAGGCTTCAGTAAAGAAAATATTCTTTATCGGTAATAAAAAATTTGATAGCGAAAAGTTACGCAAAGTTTTGAATACCAAAGAATCTCACTGGTATACATTTTATTCAAGTGGCGACTCGTATGATCCTGACCGCGTTTCTTTTGATAAAGAGTTGCTAAGGAAGTTCTATACTTCTAAAGGTTATGCCGATTTTAATGTATCTTCAGTTACAGCAGAAATCACAGAAGATAAAGAATCATTTATCCTTCATTTCACAGTTGAGGAAGGGGAGAAATATAACTTTGGTGATGTTAATGTGACCAGCTTGCTCCCTGATATAAATAAAAATACCTTCAAAGAGGACATAAAAACTGAAAAAGGCCAAATATATAATTCTATATTAATAGATAACACCGTCGATAAGATAACCAGCCACCTTAATAACATAGGATATGCGTTTGTTGAGGTTACACCTGAATTCAAGAAAAATATCAAAACAAAAACTATAGATGTTACATATAATATAAAAGAGGGGCCTAAAGTTTATATAGGAAAAGTGAATGTTAGTGGCAACGTGCGTACCCTTGACAAGGTTGTGCGGCGAGAAATGCGTATGGCTGAGGGTGACCCTTATAATGCAACGCAAATCAACCGCTCGAAACAGAGAATCCAGAATCTTGGTTTTTTTGACAAGGTTGATGTAAAAACAGAAAAGGGTGATGAGCCTGATAAAGCCAATGTTAATGTTAACGTTTCTGAAAAACCAACAGGAGAATTGAATTTTGGGGCTGGTTTCTCTACAACGGAAGGAATGCTTGGCAATGTAAGCATAAGGGAGCGCAACCTTCTTGGAACAGCACGAGATGTAAAACTTTCCTTGCAAAAATCTGCCCGCGGCGACCAGATAGATCTTGGTGTTACTGATCCATATTTTATGGATAGGGATCTTGCAGCTGGCTTTAATGTGTATAATATTACTAGGGATAATTCTTCATATAGTTCATATAGCAGCATGACCAAAGGTTTTACTGTTACAGGTACATACTCACTTACTGAGGATTTAAGACATACTTTAAAATATTCACTAACTAATGTAACCATTGATAATATTCAGGATGGTGCATCAACATTTATCGTGGAGCAGTCAGGAACTACAGTTACATCGCTTGTAGGTCATTCCTTACTGTATGATAAGCGCGATAACAAATTCGATCCTACCTCAGGTTATTATGTAAGTTTTAGCCAGGATGTAGCTGGTTTTGGTGGCGATGCTAAGTTTTTTAGGAATGAAGCGCGTACAGGATATTATAAACCTGTGGTACGCGAAGACGTGATATTTAATACATCTGTGCGGGGCGGTTGGATTACTGGTTTTGGTGGCCAGGATGTGCGTATAAACGACAGGTTCTTTGTCGGTGGCGCTAGTTTGCGTGGATTTAGGGATGCTGGTATTGGCCCTCGTGATAGTTCGTCATTAGATGCTTTGGGTGGAAATTCATATTACACAGGAACAATTGGCTTCACCTTCCCGCTTGGATTGCCAGATGAGCTTGGCTTCAAAGGTGAAACCTTTATTGATGCTGGTAGCCTTTATGATTGTGATGCAAGTGGATCAACAGTTTTGGATAGTTCTGCGCTTCGGGCATCAGCAGGGGTAGGCATATCCTGGACATCACCACTTGGGCCTATTAAGATAGATTTTGCTGAACCAATTATGAAGCAAAGCTATGATAAAACTCAAGTATTCCGCTTTGATTTCGGGACAAGATTCTAACAATTAATAAAAAAGAAGAAAAATATGAAAAAATTATTATTGCTGCTAATTTTTTTAACATTATCAACTAATGCATTCGCTGCTGAGCCGGCAAAAGTTGCTGTTGTGGATATGCAAAAATTGCTGGATTCTTCAGCTGCTGCAAGTGGTATAAAAGAGCAGGCAAAAAAAGAACGTGATCAGTATCAGGCATCTGTTTCAAAAGAGGAAGCATCCTTGAGAAAAGAGGAAGCCAAACTTGCAGAACAGCGTACATTATTGACTCAGGATGCATTTAATGAAAAGCGTCGTCAGTTCAATGAAAAGGTAACAAAAGTACAGCACGATTTTCAGGAAAAAAGAACCTCTCAAGAAGCAGCATTAAAGAAATCTCTTGATCAGGTGAATCAGGTGGTTTTTGAAATTATTGATTCATTGGCGCAAGAAGAAGGGTTTGATATTGCGATTCCTACATCGCAAATTTTATATGCATCAAAGAAGCTTGATATTACAGAAAAAGTACTTGAGCAACTTAATAAAAAGTTACCAAAACTAGATCAGGGTAAAAGTGATAGTGACTCTAATAAAAGTGATGATAAAAAGTCTGCAAAAAGTAAGAAAGTTAATAAAAATTAGATGTTAACTATATGGCAGATAGGGCTTTTTTCAATATATCCGCACCAAAGAATTTACAAGAGGTTTCCAAGATAGGAGGCTGCGAGATACATGGTAACATTTCTCCGGTAATTACAATTTCTGGCGTTGCTGCTCTCGAGTCAGCTACTGATGGTGAAGTGACGTTCCTAAGCAATCCGAAATATGCCCATTTACTTGAGAAAAGCAAGGCAAGTGCCTGCATATTATCTCCTAAGCATGTTGATAAAGCGCCCGATGGAATTATTCTTCTCGTTTCAGAAAATCCATATGCATCTTATGCAAAGATTGCAAATAGCTTTTATCCTGACGATGTTATAATTCCAGATTTATCTCCTAATGCGCTGATTGATAAATCAGCAAAAATCGGTGATGCATGTGAAATATCACAGAATGTAACAATTTCTAGAGATGTTGTGGTTGGTGATGCAACTTATATTGCACCAGGAGTATATATTGGCCGCGGTGTGAAAATTGGCAATAATTGCAGGATTGGCCATGGAGTAACTTTATCACATTGCATTATTGGGGATAATGTTATTTTACACCCGGGTGTACGCATTGGGCGGGATGGATTTGGTTTTGCCACTGAAAAAGGTGTGCATATAAAAGTACCGCAGCTTGGACGCGTGGTTGTTGGAAATAATGTTGAAATTGGCGCTAATAGCTGTATTGACCGTGGCGCTGGGCCTGATACTGTAATTGGCGATGGTACAAAAATAGATAATCTTGTGCAAATTGGCCACAATGTGCAAGTGGGCAAAGGCTGCATTATTGTATCGCAGGTTGGCATTGCCGGCAGCACAAAACTTGGTGATTATGTTGTGCTAGGCGGGCAGGTTGGTGTTGCCGGACATCTTAATATTGGCAGCATGGCAAATGTGGCTGCGCAAAGTGGCATAGCACAAGATGTGCAGCCAAGGGAAATTATTGGCGGATCTCCGGCTGTGCCTATAAAACAATGGCATAGGCAAACTATCGCCTTAAAGAAACTAGTTGCGAACAAAGGAAGTGCAAATGACAAATAGCATAATTAATATTGAAGAAATTATTGGGATGATTCCGCACCGCTATCCGATGCTGCTGGTGGATAGGGTTATAGAGATTAGTGAAAATGGTTTAGTTGCGTTAAAAAATGTGACGATTAATGAGCCATTCTTCAATGGGCATTTTCCTGGAAAGCCTATTATGCCGGGCGTTCTTATAATTGAAGCGATGGCGCAGGCATCCGCCTTATTTACCATAAAAGCGCTTGGTGAGGCGTCTAAAGGCAAACTGGTTTATTTTATGTCAATTGACGATGCAAAGTTCAGGAAGCCTGTTGTGCCTGGTGATAGCCTGCATATACATACAGAAAAAGTGCAAAACCGTGGGGCTGTGTGGAAGTTTAAATGCGAAGGCAAGGTAGCCGGGGCAAAAGTTGCCGAGGCTACCGTGACTGCTATGATAGCTGGTTAACTCCTGCTAGGCTATCTATGGTTTGAGCTACCGAGCTAAAATCCTTTAGAATTACTTCTACTGCGTGGACTTCCTTTTGGAGCTCTGCTGGATAAACTGCCCGCACTTGATGGCCTTCTTTCAGTCCAGGGTAATGTAGGTAATTCATTTGCTAGCGCTGTAAGATCTATATTTGTTAGCCTTGGTGAGTTGCTATCTAAAACGTGTGACATATTAAGTAGGGGAACCGTAGGTGTATTTGTTCGTTTTCTACTAGAGCCTGACCCAGGCCTACTTACACTTTTAGTATTTTCAAGGGCTGAGGTAATAGAATTTGACCTGCTTCGGCTACCCGATTCTTCTTTGAAATCATTTAGAGAATTTCTTCTACTAACATCATGATTTAGTGCCTCTTCCGCAAGTGTTAATATTACAGATCTAATCTCCTGATTTTTGCTTGCAGGTTTGAAAATATCTTTGTGATAGGCTGCATTTGCTCCACAATCCAAGAAATTTCTTGGTTCGTCCGCAGTTATACCGACAAAAGGTATATTAATACCTTGATTTCTTAAATTTGTGCATAGTGTTGAGCCACTCTTTTCTACATCTGTATAACCTTTAGTTGTTCCAGGAGTGTTCATGTCATGATCAGAAACTAACATTATATTAACGTTTCCACGATCAATAATATTTTGTATGGTTTGAAGAGCGTTTATGCCATCAATTGCAGATATAAAATTGATATTGTACCTATCGCCTAGAATGATAGATAATTGTCTTTGATTCATTTTTCTCTGGGTTTCTGAATCATCAGGCAGAACAATCGCTAGAGGTATTTTTTCGTGTAGTGATCCTATTGCAACATTAGTTTTTTCATTCATAACTTTTTCTTTGTATAAAAAACTTTCTAATAAACTAAATACAGTAATTCAAATAGAATTACAAAATAACATTAACTAAAAAACGGTGAGCTTTATAGCATGATTGTTACCAAATTGCAACAGCAAGATTCGTAAATAAATAAATTATTTTATTCGCCCTTAAGTGCCCGGGCTTTTTCACGCTGCCAATCGCGCTCTTTCTCGGCCTCGCGCTTATCATGCTGCTTTTTGCCGCGTGCGAGCCCTAGTTCAACTTTTACGATATTTTTCTCATTAAAATACAACGAAAGAGGTACAAGCGTGTAACCCTTAACTTTTAATTTTCCGAATAATTTACGTATTTCTGCTTTATGAAGGAGTAACCTGCGTGGGCGGGTGGGGTTATGCCCCCAGCGGTTTGCGCCTTTAAACTCACCTATGTGAGCCTGTAGTAAATATATATCCCCTTTTTGCTCATCAGCATATGAATCGGCAATGTTCACATTTCCTGCGCGTAAGGATTTAACCTCGCTGCCTTTAAGCATTATTCCCGCTTCAATATTATCCTCAATAAAATACTCATGCCGCGCCTTGCGGTTTACAGCGATTATTTTCTTTTCCGGAATGGTTTCGTTAGACATTTTTATTACTAAAGAGATAAGAACAATAAATTTGCAAATATCTAGCGTTTATGGTGGCTGGGAGGCTAGGACTCGAACCTAGATTGACGGAGTCAGAGTCCGTTGTCCTACCATTAGACGATCTCCCAATCATATTAAGGCTGCACAGTATCTAAAAATTGTGGCGCAAGTCAACATAAAATTAAATGGCACTGCCAAATAACCTACATTATCTTTTCTCTTTGCCCTTGGGGCATTTTTCTGTATAATCCCCGAAATTATTTGGTTTGCTGAAATTAAAATTGCAGAGTTGGTGTTTTTTAAAAAATGAACATTTATCTGCACGGCATAAAAGAAAAAGGAAAAGATATGTTCAAAGGTGCAATAACTGCTCTTATCACGCCGTTTAAAGGCGATAAGGTTGATGAAAAAGCGTATCAGGATTTTGTGGAGTGGCAGATTAATCAGGGCATCAACGGCCTTGTGCCGTGCGGTACAACTGGGGAATCGCCAACACTAAGCCACGAGGAACACAACCGTGTTATAGAGCTATGCGTTGAAGTAGCCAAAGGGCGCGTTCCGGTTATTGCCGGCACTGGATCGAATTCAACTCTTGAAGCGGTTGCACTGTCCAAACATGCCGAGAAATGTGGAGCCGATGGCATACTTGTTGCCGCACCATATTATAACAAACCTAATCAGGAAGGCTTGTTCCAGCATTATAAAGCTATTAATGATGCAATTGGGATTCCGCTTATAACTTATAATATCCCAGGCCGCTCAGTTGTTGATATTGCGGATGAGAACACTTCGAGAATGGCACGCGAGCTTAAGAACGTTGTTGGTATTAAGGATGCCACTGGTAATTTGGTGCGTGTTAGCACATTAAGGGTGAAGCTAGAGGGGCGCGATTTTTGCCAGCTCTCTGGCGATGATGGCACAGCGCTTGCTTTTAATTCGCAAGGCGGGGTGGGCTGTATTTCTGTGACATCGAATGTTGCACCAAAATTGGTAGCACAGGTGCAGAACTTGTGGTTTGCAGGCAAGTTTAAAGAAGCATTGGAGCTACACGATAAATTAATGCCGCTGCATATAGCAATGTTCTGCGATACCAGCCCTGGCCCTGCAAAATACGCAGCAAGCCTGCTTAATTTATGCCATGGAGCCGTTCGCCTGCCTATAGTTGAGCCTGCAGAGGATAAAAAAGCGCAAGTGAAGAGTGCGATGCAAGCCGTGGGGCTAATATAAGTTGAGAAGATCAGGAATGCCTTAGGACAAACCATAAAAAAATCCTAAACATTCTTGATTTTTATGCTATAAGGCGTGGCAGGTTGCCAGTTACTAGGCTGTATCGACATTAAGAATTTCGATCCAGCCCAATTTATAGTTGCTGGCATTCGGTGAATCAGTAATTAATACAATAGCTTATGACTAGAGTCCTATCGGGAGTTCAGCCCACCGGCAACTTGCACCTTGGTAATTACCTTGGCGCAATTAAGAATTGGGTTTCTATGCAACACCAGCATGAATCGCTGTTTTGCATTGTGGACTTGCACGCGATAACTGTGCCGCAAGATCCTAAGCTACTGCGCGAGGCCACATTTACAACCGCCGCAGCTTACATTGCCTGCGGTGTTGACCCTGAAAAATCTATAATCTTCCACCAATCTGCAGTACCGGAACATTCTGAACTCGCGTGGTTGTTCGCTACGCTCACGCCAATGGGCTGGTTGAACCGGATGACGCAGTTTAAGGATAAGTCAGGAGAAAAAGATTGGGTTAATAATTTACAAGAAGAATTAAATCGTAGTAATGAATTATTAAGTTCCCTTGATGTAGCTAATGAATTTGCCCAGCTCTTGGAAGAAGAAAGTAATACTAATACTTTAAAAGAAGCTGCTTTAAGAAAATATTTAGAAATTTCTCAAAGAATAAATGATTTTATTCGAACCCATCAAATGGGAGTAAAAAATCAACTAAATATCTTAGACCATTTATCTAAAGAATCTACCGCAAACCTAGGCCTCTACGCATACCCAGTCCTCATGGCTGCTGATATATTATTGTACCACACAACGCATGTGCCAGTTGGTGAAGACCAGAAGCAGCATTTGGAGCTGGCAAGGGATATTGCCGGCGCATTTAACAGGCAATATAAAAAACAAACGCCAAAACCTTATTTTAGGTTGCCAGAGCCGATGATTCTGGGCGCAGCCACGCGTGTTATGAGCCTCCGTGATGGCACTAAAAAAATGAGCAAATCTGAGGAATCCGACTATTCGCGCATTAACCTGACTGATAATGCCAATGCCATAATGCAGAAAATTAAAAAGGCAAAATCAGATATGGAACCAGGCATATCATATGATGTTGAAAAGAGGCCGGAAGTCAGTAACTTAATTAATATTTTTGCCGCAGTGACAGGCGAAAAACGCGAGCAAATAGTAGAGCGTTTCGCAAATTCAGGTATGGCAGCATTTAAAAGCGGGCTGGCGGATAGCATAATCGCCCATCTTGCGCCAATCACAAAAAAACTTCTGGAACTACAGGAAGATAGAGGTTATTTAGAAGGCATCCTTAAAAATGGCGCAGGAAAAGCGCGGGCGATAGCTGGAGAAAATATCAAGGAAATTAAGAAAATTATGGGGTTCTTGCAAGGTTAGCCTTGTAATCATGCAACAAATATGTTACTAAGCGTGGCGGCTAGTAACGGTAACTAAACTATTTATTATTTTTGATGGCGACCAATAAAATAGCAAACGCACACGATATAGACCCCAGCCTCAATTTGGAGCAGGAAATCCTTCGTCTAAAAAAAGAGATGAATGCAGTTATACTTGCCCATTATTATCAGGATCCTGAATTACAGGATTTAGCTGATTTCATAGGCGATTCACTCGAGCTCTCCCGCCGCGCAGCACAGACAAATGCGGATGTAATCGTGTTTTGCGGTGTGCGTTTTATGGCGGATGTAGCAAAAATCCTTAATCCAACCAAAAAGGTGCTGCTTCCGGATATGGAAGCTGGTTGCTCGCTGGAAGAATCCTGCCAGCCGGAAGCATTTGCAAAATTTAAGGCCGCGCACCCAGACCACATTGTTCTTACATATATAAATTCTTCGGCAGAGGTTAAGGCGCTGTCTGATATAATTGTGACCTCATCAAATGCTGAAAATATAATCCGCCAAATTCCTGAAAGCCAACCGATAATTTTTGCTCCTGATAAGTATCTAGGTGGCTATTTAGTCCGTAAAACTGGTCGCCAAATGCTACTTTGGGAAGGTTCATGCATTGTGCATGAGAGTTTTTCAGAAAAAGAACTAATCAATCTAAAAACCCGCCACCCACAAGCTAAAATTATAGCCCACCCGGAATGCCCTGAGAGTTTACTGGGTTATGCCGATTTTATAGGCTCAACGTCGGCTTTGATGAAATTTACAGAAACACATGCAGGTAGCGAGTTTATTGTGCTAACCGAGCCTGGTATTATTCACCAGATGCGGAAAAATTCAAATGGCAGCACTTTTTATGATGTGCCGGGAGTTTCTGATGGTGCATGTGCATCATGCAATAATTGCCCATATATGCGCCTGAATAATATAGAAAAATTATATATGTGCATGGTAAATGGCTCGCCGGAAATCCACATTGAAGAAAGCCTGCGTATAAAATCTAAAGCGCCGCTAGATAGGATGCTGGCTATGTCAAGATAGGTTGTATTAATTTTACATTTTAAATTTTATATTTGAAATTTAAAGTAAGATTCTTAAATCTAAAATATTCAATTTAAATATAAATCCTTTATGCCTAGCAAGAAAACTCCAGGATCAAACAAAGGCCAACGCCAATTACATGTGAATGTAAAAACCGCTGCAAAGCGCAAAATTTCATCTACACTTTGGCTATCTCGCCAATTAAACGACCCATATGTTCTGCAGGCAAAAAAGGATGGGTATCGATCCCGTTCGGCCTATAAACTAATCGAGATTGACGATAAGTTCCACATACTCAGGGGCGGAATTGTTGTTATTGACCTTGGCGCTGCGCCTGGCGGCTGGTCACAGGTGACCGCGCAAAGGGTTAGAAATGGAACTATAATTGGTATAGATTTGCAGGAAATGGAACCAATAGCTGGGGTTAAATTATTCCAGCATGATTTTACGGCAGATGATGCGCCAGCCCTATTAGAAAAAGAAATGAATGGCAAAAAGGCTAATGTGGTGCTGAGTGATATGGCCGCAGCAGCATGTGGGCACACACAAACTGACCATATACGTATCGTGGGGCTATGTGAAATAGCCTTTGATTTTGCAATAAATAATCTTGAAAAAGGCGGATCATTCGTCACTAAAATACTAAAAGGCGGCACGGAACACGAACTGCTTAATTTGGTGAAAAAGAATTTTAAAACAGTAAAGCATTTTAAACCCAACTCAAGCCGCAAGGATTCGGCAGAGACTTTTTTGGTGGCACTTGGTTTTAAAGGAAAATAGAATTCCTGCACTAGTCATCTTATTTATCTCCCAGAAAACAATACTAAGTTATACACATAATAGAAGATTTACAAAAATACCGACTTGTTAATCTTTATAAGTATATATCTTCAATCTAAAGTTGCATATCATGCTTGGGGCATATAATAAACAATCAATAAAATGGCCAAATTCGGACATTTTTTGATATAAATAGCAATATTACACAAATGATTCTCGTTCCTTAACCATTTGGTAACATTTGTTTGATACCATTTACAGTAGTAGGGATAGCAAAGTTAGCACCCCTCATGCGGTTAGGGAGGGTTTAGAATGGAAAGGTCAGAAGAAAGATTCGAGAATTACTTCCATTTTCTGTCATCGCGGAAAAATTGGGATAGTTCTAAACTACAAGATACTAAAGTTACGCACTCTGGATATCCGCAAATGTATTCAGTTTACATTCTTCGTAACAATAACACACCAAGTGACTTTATTGTCAATTTAGTTAAGAAGTTCTTCCATAAGAACAATGGTGATGCCGTCAAAATTGCTCTTGAAATCAGCAAAGAGGATAAAGTTTTATGCGAAATATATACACATGACGCTGCGGAAACAAAAGTTATGCATGTTCTTGAGTTTGCTCAAGGCCAGCAACAAGAGATTAAATGTATAATGCAGAAAAGTGATTCACATGTTATCAAAAAATCTTGAAAGTAGCCTTAACAGGGCGCTCACTATAGCCCACAAATGTTCGCACGAATATGCGACGCTTGAGCATCTTTTGCTTGGACTTACTGAGGATCCTGATGCTGGTGAGGTATTAGAAGGTTGCGGTGCAAACTTGCCGGAACTATCAGACTTATTAAAAAAATTCCTAAGCACAGAACTTAGTGCACTAGTAGTTCCTGGTAATATTGAAGTTAAACCAACTGCGGGTTTTCAGAGGGTTATACACCGGGCAGCAATAAACGCACATTCTGCTAATAAAAAGCAGGTTACTGGGGCTAATGTTATCGCTGAAATGTTTGGCGAGCATGAGTCGCACGCTGTTTATTTCCTGAAAGCGCAGGGCATTACATATCTTGATGTAGTAAACTATATTGCAAGCAACAGGGATATTAGAAGAATTATACTTCAAAAGAATGAAATTGATGATGGCGGCTTTGATGGCAGTGATGGCATAATGTCTAATCAAATGTATGGAAGGGTAAGCCAGCAGCAGCCAATTAATGTGGGTTCCGATGAAACAAAATCAAAAGATAAAAACAGTGCGCTTTCCCTATATTGCGTGAATCTAAATAAACGAGCAGCCGAAGGTAAAATAGATATTCTTATCGGCCGTGATGACGAGGTTGAACGCACCTTGGAAATTTTATGCAGGCGTACAAAAAATAACCCGATTTATGTAGGTGATCCTGGGGTTGGTAAAACTGCCCTAGTGGAGGGTTTGGCTTTAAGGATTTCACGTGGTCAGGTGCCTGATTCACTTAAGAAGGCGATAATTTTTAGCCTCAATATGGGTGCATTATTGGCCGGAACGAAATATCGTGGTGATTTTGAAGAGCGTATGCGTGCGGTAATAACTGATATAGAAAAATTACCTAATGCTATTTTGTTTATTGATGAAATACACACAATAGTTGGCGCAGGTTCAACCAACGGCGGCTCATTAGACGCAAGCAACTTGCTAAAACCAGCACTTGCAAGGGGTGAATTCAAGTGTATAGGTTCAACCACATATACTGAATACCATAGCCATTTTGAGAAAGACAGGGCACTAATCCGCCGCTTCCAAAAAATAGATATTGATGAGCCATCGCGCGATAGCTCTATTAAAATATTGAAAGGCCTCAAACCTTATTATGAAGCACACCACAATGTTAAATATACAAACGACGCTATTGAGGCTGCGGTTGACCTTTCCATTAGGTATATCACTGGCCGCAAACTGCCTGATAAGGCTTTAGATGTTATTGATGAAGCGGGTGCAAATCATAAAATGCGCGCGATTGATAATGCGGTGAAAACTATTAACGTAACCGATATAGAAAATATCGTCTCTAAAATAACAAAAGTTCCGGCAAGATCGCTACATTCAGATGAAGCTGAGCAACTCCGTAATCTTGAAGTTGGTTTGAGAAAAGTGATTTATGGTCAGGATAAGGCAGTGGAATCGCTTGTGAGTGCTGTAAAATTATCCCGCGCTGGTCTTCGTGACCAGAAAAAGCCAACAGGATGCTATCTGTTTTCAGGTCCAACAGGTGTAGGTAAAACTGAGCTTGCTGCACAGCTTGCCAGCCAGATGCATATGGAACTTATACGTATTGATATGTCCGAATATCTTGAAGCCCATTCCGTTGCCAGGCTGATTGGCGCTCCTCCTGGATATGTTGGTTTTGAGCAGGCAGGAATTTTAACTGAGGCAATAGAGAAAAACCCTTATGCGGTAATTTTATTCGATGAAATCGAAAAAGCACACCCAGATGTGTATAATATATTGCTGCAAGTTATGGATTATGGACAGCTAACAGATAATAATGGTAAACTGCTTAATTTCCGTAACAGCATATTAATAATGACAACCAATGCTGGTGCAAGTGAATTCAGTCGTAATATCATCGGTTTTGGGGAGCATGAGAATGAAAGTGATAATTCTGATGCGATTTCAAAAGCATTCACACCAGAATTCCGCAACAGGCTGGATGCTGTAATACATTTTGCACCTCTTAATAATGATGTTGTTGAGTTGGTGGTTGATAAATTTATAGATAGTATGCAGGCTCAGCTTGCCGATAGGGGTGTTAAGATTGAAGTATCTAAAAAAGCCCGCAAATATTTATCTTTAAAGGGTTATGACCACAAAAATGGTGCAAGACCACTTGAGCGGATTATTAGTGATGAAATAAAAAAACAACTAGCCGATGAAATTTTATTTGGTAAACTCTCAAAAGGTGGTAAAGTAACCATCGATGTCAAACATGAGAAACTCTCTTTCTTGTTTGCAGAAAAAGAAGTTGTAGGTACCAGGGTCTAAGTATTTTGATGTGATATGCTCGGGTTTTTAATCCCAGAATTACATCTTATCCCCATAAAAACTACAACTTTGTGGGGTTTGCTTTATGAAATCTGCTATACACACAAAAAGAAAAACCGATGCCTTGATTGCCATCAAGCAGGATAATACTGCAAAAAAAATAACCATCACAAATATGAATAAAGCGGCGGAGATTCTTACCGGATATTCAGCGCGCGAAGCTGTTGGTAAGAGTTTTAATGAAATCTTAACTCCGCGTGTAAATGAATTACTGAACGGCTATATAGAATTTGATGAGGATGATAGTGATTTTGCGATGGTTGCCAGGAAAATTCCAAATTTCCAAATACTATCTCGCAAAGGTGATATATTACCAGTAAGCCTGAAGGTTTTTAATGTTGTAAGCAGTGGTGTGGGAACACAAGAATATGAACTGTTAATGCGTGATGTAACTTTGATTAAAAATATCGCAGAACTGAAGGAAAAGGTTAAAAGTAACGAGAGCAAGATAGAAGCCAAAGACCCACAGACTGGTCTTCCTACCATAGACAGTATCGTTTATGCGGTGGATTTGTCATACTATTTTATGGAGCAGCACCATGCAATAGAAGCCTGCCTGGTTTTATTTGAGGTGGGTAATATTAGTTACTATAAGGAAACATACGGTGAATATGTTGCCTATGATATTATCGGCATGCTGGGCGGCATGGTAAAAAAATGCTGCCGTGAGGAAGATGTAGTAAGTTATATGGGTGATGGAATAATAGGACTTGTACTCATAGATTGTAATGCACAAGATGCCAAGGTTGTATTGAGGCGTATTATTAACAGGGTTAATACTTCAAAAATGACCATGCAGAATGGTAAGCCAATTAATTTAGCATTGGCAGTTTCCTTTACACAAATGCGACAAGATAGAGAGGTAGTTGATATGATAAATGCTTGTGAGAACGGGCTCAACAAGATAGCCTCTGAAGGAGGAGATGGAGTTGTCCAAGTTTAAATTGTTTAATTAGTTAGACTTATCAGCTAAATAATCCTCTGCTTGCCCTATAAGCTCTTCAATTATCTCCAAAGCAGGTTGCTCTTTTGTTACCATGCCAACACTCTGGCCAGCCATTAAAGAACCTCGTTCAACATCACCATCAATAACTGCTTTACGCAGAGCTCCTGCCCAAAAATGCTCAATTTCTAACTGTGCTTCTTCCTTTGAAAGCTTTCCAGCTCGGAAAGATGCAATAGTCTCAAGCTGAATTTTTTTGAATTCTTCAGTTGCCTGATTTTCAATTGCCCGCACAGGAATTACCATAAATTCTGGGTCAATTTGCACTGAAGGCATTGCATTGCGTGCCTGAGCCTTAATAAAGGCTCGTTTAAAATTAGGGTGAGCTATAGATTCTGTTGCACACACAAATCTTGTGCCAAGCTGAACACCACTTGCACCCATTTCCAAATATGATGCAATCGCTTCACCGCGGCCAATTCCGCCTGCTACAAAAATAGGCACTTCATTCTTAAGCTCAGGAATAATTTCCTGAACCAGTACAGAAGTTGTTACGGGGCCAATATGTCCGCCAGCTTCCATACCCTCAATTATCAGCGCATCAGCTCCGGATTTAATCAGCTTTTTCCCAACAATATAGGCTGGTGCGAAACACATTGTTTTGGCCCCATAATCTTTAATTTGGGCTATAGTTTTGCTAGACGGCAAACCGCCAGCCAGCACAACGTGTGAAACATTTGCTTCTTTGCAAATATTCACCAGCTCTTCAAGCTGAGGGTGCATTATTATGATATTCACGCCAAAAGGTTTCTGTGTAAGCTTTTTAGTTTCCTGAATCTCTAGACGCAGTAAATGAGGCGGCATCGAACTACATGCAATTACGCCAAACCCACCTGCGTTTGAGATGCTAGCTACAAGATTTCTCTCTGAAACCCAGCTCATAGCGCCACCTAGGATTGCATATTCACAACCCAAAAATTCAGTTCCACGCCGCCATAGGTTGGATAGTTTTTTCATAAATCAGGTTCCAGAAATTATTCAGTTGCATCAAGCCCATAAGCTGTGTGAAGGGCGCGCACCGCAAGTTCAGTATATTCTTCAGCGATAAGTACACTTATTTTGATTTCAGAAGTGCTGATAACCAAAATATTGATGTTTTTTTCTGCTAAAGTTTGGAACATTTTTTGGGCAAGGCCGGCATGGCTACGCATTCCAACACCAACCACAGAAACCTTCGCAACATTTTTATTCACAATCATTTTTTGGTAGCCAATTTTTGCTGCTTCAAGAGCGGCAACTGCAGCATCAGTATCGGTCTTAGAAATTGTGAAGGTTAGGTCGGTTGTGCCATCCTCGCTAATGTTTTGTACAATCATATCTACGTTAATTTCTTTTTGTGTCAGGGGGGCGAAAATATCAGCTGCAACACCAGGTTTATCAGCAACCTTCAAAAGGGTTATTTGTGTTTCGTTGCGGCTGCAGGCAACACCTGTGATTAATCTTCTTTCCACGACTTCCTCCTCATCAACTAATAAACTGCCCGGCTTATCGGCAAAACTTGATAGAACCTGTACCCTAACACCATGCTTCATGGCCATTTCCACAGAGCGTAGTTGCAATACTTTTGCACCTAAAGATGCCATTTCAAGCATTTCTTCATAAGCAATTTTATGTAATTTGCGTGCTTTTGGAACTATACGCGGGTCTGTTGTGTAAACCCCATCAACATCTGTATAAATATCGCAGCGGTCAGCTTTTATGCTTGCTGCAATAGCAACCGCCGAAGTGTCAGAGCCACCGCGGCCAAGTGTTGTGATGCGGTTATCTTCAGTAACACCCTGGAACCCAGCAACTACCGCTACCTCACTTTTATTAAGTGACTCAAGTAATAGCTCACCTTTAATGGCATTAATACGCGCCTTGCTGTGCATGTTGCAGGTTTCCAGGCCAATTTGCCAACCAAGCCATGAGCGCGCCGGAATTCCTATATTTTGCAGTGCTAAAGCCAAAAGGCCTGAAGTTACCTGCTCACCTGAAGAGATAACCGAATCATATTCCTTTAATGATTCCTCACTCTGAAGTGGCGAAATTGCCTCCGCCCAGCCAACTAACTCATTGGTTTTGCCCGACATGGCTGATACAACCACAACAACTTTGTTGCCCATGTCAACTTCGCGTTTTACTAGGGTAGCCACATGTTTGATGCGCTGCACATCGCCAACACTTGTGCCACCGAATTTCTGGACTATTATTGCCATCTTCTCTATGTTGTTAAAATTAAAGCGTGCTTATTTAATATGATAAGCCTATTTTGTCTACAAAAATCAGGGATAAGTTTTGAGTAAATTAAAGCCAGCCAGTATAGATCCGGTGGAAATAGAGAAATTCTCACGCATCGCCGATGAGTGGTGGGATTTGCATGGAAAATTCAAACCATTGCACAAATTAAATCCAGTGAGGGTAGAATATATAAAGGAGAAGGTACTAGAGGCTAGCGGCTTGGGACTAGGAAAAATTATAAATAATAATGTAGAAGCAGGCGGGATAAAAGAAGTTAATAATTACGGATTATCAAGCCTTAGTGCAAACTCGCCAGCCCCTAGCCCCCAACTCCTAGTCCCTACAATCCTTGATATTGGCTGTGGAGGCGGCCTTTTGTGTGAACCTATGAAGCGCCTTGGTGCGGATGTAACAGGTATTGACGCATCTGAGAAAAATATTAAAGTGGCCTCGCTTCATGCACAAAAAGCAGACCTTGATATAAATTATATTTGTACATCGGCTGAAGAATTGGCGGCAGGCGGCGTACAATTTGATATTGTGCTGAATATGGAAGTTATAGAACATGTGGCTGATGTGGCAAGCTTCATGGAAGCGTGCTGCAAGTTAGTAAAACCTGGCGGTATTATGGTGATTGCCACACTCAACCGCACTATAAAATCATTTGCATTTGCAATTGTTGGCGCTGAATATATTTTAAACTGGTTGCCGCGAGGCACTCATAATTGGGAAAAATTCCTGAAGCCTTCGGAAATAAGCGAGCATTTGGCAAAGAATAACATGCGACTTGTTGAGCTTAAGGGTGTAACACTAAATCCTTTGCGGAATGAATGGCACATTTCCAATGATATTGCCGTTAATTACATGATATGTGCGGCAAAAAATTAATCTTTTAGAGAAATAACATGAAAAAAGTATGCGTAATTGGCTATCCAGCCAAACATTCACTATCTCCTGCAATACATAATTACTGGTTAGACAAATATGGTATTGATGGCAAATATGAAATCCGTGAAATAGAGCCAGATAACTTCGATGAGTTTTTCCATAACTTGCAGAATGAGGGTTATGTTGGATGTAATATTACCCTGCCGTTTAAGGAGCGTGCATTTAAATTGCTAAAAGAAATGGATGGCGATTTAGGTGTTCAGGAAAATGCTATGGGGGCAATCAACACGGTGGGAATATTGCCAGGTGGCGTTTATAAAGGTGTAAATACTGATGGAATAGGCTTCCTGAAAAACCTTGAAGCAAATTTTGATGCTGATTTTAAAAATGGAAAAATAGTTATTCTAGGCGCTGGTGGCGCTGCAAGGGCTATAATAGTTGGTCTTATAGTCAGCGGAGTGAAAGAACTATATTTGCTAAATAGAACTAAGCATAAGGCAGACAAAATTAAAAATGAAATAGAAAGTTTATTTGCGGATGCGAGCGTAATAACTGTTAGGTGGGAGGAGCGCAATGATACTCTCAAAAAAGCGACAGTCCTCATAAACACAACTTCAATGGGTATGGTTGGCCAGCCTGAGCTTGATATAAATTTGGATTATTTACCAAAATACACTCTTGTTACAGATATAGTTTATCGTCCACTTATCACTCCGCTCCTTAAGGTTGCAAAAGAGCGCGGCAATCCTGTAGTAGATGGTCTTGGTATGTTGCTTTATCAGGCTGTTTCAGGCTTTGAGATGTGGTTTGCAGAAGAATTAAATGGCCGTAAAGTTGAGGTGACAGCTGAGCTTAGAGCAAAGGTAGAGGCTCTTTTGTAAGATCGGATTTGTATCAAGTGCGTCATCCCCCGAGTTTTACGAAGTAAAACTCGGGGGATGACTGCGGTTACAAGCTTACCAAAATGATTGGTATCCTATCCGGAGTGACAATCAACTTTAGTCTATGTCCTATTTCTAATCATACTAATAACATCAACTAACCTATACCCGCCCATTGCCCTTAAGGCCGCGAAGAAGCTCGCAACACCAGAGATTATCAATATCATAATATAAACAGCCTCTAGCGTGAAGCCATGGTTCATGAAACTATCCTGCATAAATTTTTGCTGAACTATTAAAATGGCTGACATGATAACAGAAGAAGCTAAAATTTTAGCGCATTGAATTAAAACTTTGCGTTCAATTTTAAATAAGCCGCGCTTAGATAATATCCAGCAAAGCAAACTGGCATTGAGGATTGAGGCACAAGAAGTGCCGAGTGCCATAGCGATATATTGCAGATGGTTTATTAGTGATAGACTTATTATAATATTAAAAATTATGCTCACTATGGCAATTTTGACTGGCGTTTTGGTGTCGCCATTGGCAAAAAATCCTGGCGTAAAGATTTTTATAAGCACAAAGGCTGGCAAGCCAAATGCATAGGCAGTTAGAGCTTTAGCGGTGGCGGCAACATCCGAGCTACTAAACTGTCCGCGGGCGAACATTAAGTCAATCAGCGGCGCGGAAATTGTTGCAAGCGCAAAGGCGGAAGGCAGGGTAAACAACATAGAAAAAACCAGCCCACGGTTTTGTGAGCTAATAGCATCCGCCACGTTACCAGTTTTAAATTGCTTGGAAAGAAGCGGCAGCAGCGCAGTTCCCATTGCTGTGCCAATTATTGCCATTGGAAATTGCACCAAACGATCGGAATAATAAAGGTATGAAACACCACTAGGTATAAGAGTTGCCAGCATTGTGTTGATGACTATATTCAGCTGGGTGGCGCTTGATCCAATAATCCCCGGCACCATTTTTTTTAGCATTATTTTAACATCTGCGTCCATTTTCGGTATTCCGAATTTTAGCACCACCCCAATACGCCAATTGGAAAAAAACAGCCATATGAATTGTACCACGCCGGAAATGGTCATTCCCCAAGCAAGGGCATGTGCCGCTGATCCAGAAATTTTTGTGAGTGTGAACAGCGCAATGATCATGCAAATATTCAGCAAAACTGAAGTAACAGCGGGAGGACCAAACCGCCCCAAACTATTTAGCACACCGCTTTGCAGTGCAACTAGTGATACCAGCAAAAGGTAAGGAAATGCAATGCGCGAAAGCTCGACAGTGGTATTAAATTGTGCTTCATTGCCTTTAAAACCCCATGCTAATACTGAGGTTACTGCGGGCATAAAAATCATTATCAGAATAGAAAAAATAGTCAGCACAATGGCCATAAAAGAAAAAATATGGCTCGCAAAAATTACCGATTTTTCTTTACCCTCAGATGCTAATTTCCCAGAAAACATTGGCACAAAAGCAGAGTTGAAAGCACCTTCTGCAAATAGTGAACGGAAACAATTTGGCAGCCTTTGTGCTACAAAAAAGGCATCAGCAAGGGGGCCAACGCCTAGTGCATAGGCGATGAATATGTCTCGTATATAACCCACAATGCGCGATAGAAGCGTGCCGCCTCCAACAATAAACGCTGATTTAAATAGAGACATGCAGGCCTTTTATGAAATAATGATTATTTTATCGATTTTTTACGCCAGCGCATCAGAAATTTTTATTAATTTCTGCAATCTTATGGTTGTTTTGGCAAGTTTTATAGGTTTCTTGGTTTATTATATCATCCGATTAACTGAAAGTTTCTTCCCTTCAATGAAGGTTTAGTAGCTTGAGTTGTGACATCCCCCAAACCCTAATTGGAAGGTCTGGGGTACATATATTTATTCGAGATAAATAAGTGCAAACTTTATCTACTTAGGGGCTGATTTTTAGATGGCTCAGAGGTTAATTGCTCTATATCTCCAAGTATGTCTTGACCAAAATTGCGTTTTGATATTGTCCCGTAATTCGAATGGTCACTTTTTTGCACTCGTGAATTATAAGATTGTTCTAAAAATTTACGTTGCCATTGTGACAATGAAGAATCGTGAGGATCCTCAATTGCATTAACCAACTTTTCAGGCTCTGCTGCAAAATTTTTCACAATACCATTAGCTAAAATTGAAGTTAATAAATTACTATCAATTTTTTTAGTATTAGCCCCGGAAATTTTTGAGATTATATCTCTGCTTGTGCTTAGTTCCCGAGCTAATGAACTATTGGCAGGTACTTTACTAGCTGTATTCTTTGCAGGTACTTTACTAGCTGCATGAATAGCTGCCTTAGCTAATTTAGATGAATTTGATCTCATAATGATTTACTCCAATAAATACCAAAATAGTATCCTTATTAAACTATCTTACCACTATGGTAAGATACGCTTTTATTATAAGGAAACAAAAAGTGGAATCAGACGATAAAATACCATCAACATTTATGTCAAGTAATTTGGCAATAGATCTAAAATTATACAAATCCTTATAATTCTAGAATCATTATTATATGATTAGCTTTGATTTCTTAGTTTCAATGGAATTTATCAACACATTATCTTGAACAAATATAAAAAGTCCTTTATTAGGAATTAAGCTTGACTTAGGTCACTGAGGATAGCCAAATGCGCGGCGGATTATTTATAAATTATTATTTAATATTATTATGCAACTTATCAAAGCAAACACCAAACTGGATTTTCTCGGCAAAAGAAACTTGGCTTTTGGTATTTCAATAATATTAATGGCACTTACGGTGGTATCGCTTTTTACCAAGGGCCTTAATTTAGGCATTGATTTTACCGGTGGAATCTTAATTGAGGCGGAATTTAAAGAAGCGCCAGATTTATCTTTAATGCGAACCTCCCTAAAAGGCGCGGGTATAGGAGAAGTTTCACTACAAGCATTTGGCAAACCTAATGATATCATGATAAGGATTGGCCAGGAGGCGGCGGAGGAAAGTGCACGTGTGAAAATTGTTGATATGGTTAAAACTAATATTAGCCAGAATATAAGCGCAGAAGTTGAATACCGCCGCGTTGATTATGTGGGGCCGAAGGTAGGTGACGAGCTTATAAGAGGTGGAATTGTTGCGCTATTACTATCGTTCGCTTCTATTATGTGCTACATCTGGTTCCGGTTTGAATGGCAATATGGTATTGGCGGTATTGTAGCACTTATCCACGATGCATGGCTAACTATAGGCTTTTTCAGTATAACGCAGCTTGATTTTGATCTGTCCTCTATTGCGGCGATATTAACCATTATAGGTTATTCGATAAACGACTCGGTGGTGATTTATGACCGAATACGTGAGAATTTAAGAAAATTCAAAAAAATGCCGATAGCAGAACTTCTGAACCTTAGCATAAATGAAACATTAAGCCGTACTATCCTTACCGTTAGTACCGTGCTGGTTGCTGTGTTAACCCTTATTCTGGTTGGTGGTGAGGTAATAAAAAGCTTTAGCCTTTCAACATTCTTTGGCATAGCTATCGGCACATATTCTTCAATTTATATATCAGCGCCAATATTGATTTACCTTAATTTGCGTCCAGAAACCGAGACTGCAAAAAAATGAGAATAATCAGGGATTATAAAAATATTCCCAATGAAGCCAAAAGCAGCGTAGTAGCTATTGGCAATTTTGATGGTGTGCATAAAGGCCATGTTGCAGTAATAAAAAAAGCCCAGGATATTGCAGCCTCTAAAGGTGTTAAATCGGCTGTACTAACTTTTGAGCCGCACCCATTGACGGTACTGCGCTCTGAAATTAAACCGTTCCGCCTTACAACAGATTCGCAAAAAGCTGTTTTTATAGAGGAGCTTGGAGTTGATTTTTTATTTTCCATAAAATTTGATAAAGAATTCTCAAAAATAACGGCCAACCAATTTATTCGCAAAATCTTGGTTGATGAGCTTGCAGCAAAACATATAGTTACTGGCGAGGATTTTATTTTCGGCCATAACCGTGAGGGAAGCATAGATTTACTCTCCAAGGAGGCTTTGCGATATAATTTTGGTTATACAAAATTGTTGCATCTTGGAAGCACTGTGGGTGTTTTTTCATCAAGTGCAATTCGGAAAAATTTAAGCCACGGCAGGCTTGAAGAAGTTCGCTTAATGCTCGGACGTAATTTTATTATTAGCGGAATTGTTAGTGAAGGTAACAAGCAAGGGCGGACAATCGGGTTTCCCACTATAAACCTTGATCTTGGTGGATACATGCACCCGGCTTTTGGGGTTTACGCAGCAAAGATTTATATAGAAGGGCGCGATAAGGTTTTATTTGGCGCAGCCAATATAGGTATAAGGCCAACAATTAATGGCACAAAAGAATTACTAGAAGTGCATATATTTGATTTTTCTGAAAATATTTATGGGCAGAGTGTTTCAGTTGAGTTAATAGAATATATTCGCCCGGAGCATAAATTTAGCGGAATGGATGCTCTTAAGTCGCAAATAGCAGAAGATTGTATAAAAATTAGGAAGGTGATTTAAGTGAAGAATTTTATTATAGGGGTTATTATAGCGATTGTAACTGCACTGCTTGACCAGTATAGTAAAGCCTATGTTTTTGCAATTTTACTGGATAAAGATCGCAATGAAATGCAAATATTTCCATTTTTTAATCTGGTTATAGTGCATAATTTCGGAGTAAGCTTCGGGATGTTCAATAATGTTCAATATGGCCACTTAATATTATCTGTTGTTGCAATACTCATAACAATAGTTTTACTGGTATGGATGTGGCGGGCGCGGAAACTTTATTTGGATGTTGCGCTGGGCTTGATAATTGGTGGTGCAATTGGTAATATAACTGACCGCGTGCTTTATGGTGCGGTGGCGGATTTTCTGGATTTTCATGTTGGCACATATCATTGGCCGGCATTTAACCTGGCGGATAGCTGCGTTTTTGTTGGTGTTGTTTTGATATTACTTGAGAATGTTTTTACGGCTAAAGGGGAAGGAAATGTTAAAAATGTTTAAGAAAACTATTTCAGTCGCGTCAATTTTTGCAACTGCTGCGTGTTCAAGTGGTATTAAAGAAAAATTGGGTTTACATAATAACGCGCCGGATGAATTTAAGGTTGTTTCCAATGCACCTTTAACATTGCCACCAGATTTCACTCTTCGCCCACCAATGCCAGGTGCAAAAAGGCCTCAGGAGGTTGATTTAGGTCAGCAGGCAAAGGACACTCTCTTTGAAAGTCAGCATAAAAACTCTTCAGCCAGCTCATCAAAAGGTGAGGATGCTTTTTTAAAACGGGCTAATGTTAGTGCGGCCGATCCAGAAATTAAAGATACCCTAAAGCAAGATGAGCAGAACGTTAGGGCTCAAGAAGAGGCTAAGAAAAAACGCGGCTTCTTTGCAAAAATAGCAGCATTTTTTGGATTTGGTAGTGATGATGCAGCAAAGCAAAAATCATTAGATGCACAAAAAGAACAAGAGAAAAATATAGATAATAAAAAGGAAATTAAGCAAGAAAAGGAAAACACTACAGATGCCCAAAAAAATGTTAAAGGTGGCTTGCTTAATAATGTGTTTGGATTTTAAAAAATAGGAGATAGGGTTGAGAGGTTAGGGTTTAGGAATATAAATTTTGGTTTTAACTTTTGTATACCCTATCCCCATACCGTGCACCCTATATTTATATATGCGTCCAATAATCGGCATAACAATGGATTGGGAGGAAAAAGGTACTTTTTCAAAAAGACCCTATTATGCCCTGCGTGAAAGTTATTTCGATATAATTTATAAAGCGGGAGGCCTTCCGCTAGCCATCCCTTATATAGCTGAAGCAATTGATGAATATTTGGCCCGCATATCTGCTCTTGTTGTTCCGGGCGGAGATTTTGCATTAAGCCGTGATTGGTATATGGATCCAGACGAAGAAAAACCATGGCCACCTTCAAAACGTCTAGATTTTGATATGGCTATAATTAAGAGAGCTCTTGATAAGAATATTCCATTTCTTGGAATTTGTGCTGGTATGCAGGTGATGGGAGGTGTTTCAGGTGCGAAAATGACACCCAATGTAAATAAATATCTTAGCACCTCGATTGATCACAGGAACCAAAATCCGCCAGACCAATTTGCACATGAAGTGAAAGTGGTAACAAATTCACTACTTCACAGAATTACTGGCAAAGAAAATTTTCCAGTTAACACAGCTCATTCAGAAGCGATAATTGAAACGCCTCAAAATATTCTTATAAGTGCAAAGGCTGAGGATGGCGGAATTGAGGCGATTGAACGCACAGATAAGGATTTTGCAATTGGTCTGCAGTGGCATCCTGAATTCTTTCTGGATGATGATAACCCTGGCTTGCTAATTTTTAAGGCGCTCGTAGAAAAAGCAAGGGGTCGAGTGTGATAAGCTGTATTAACATAAGGATGGCTTTTTGTCTTGCCTCAATATTATTGCTACCAATTTCTGGTGTTGCAGGTGAGGCGCAAAAAGCTCAAACCTTTAAGCTTAAAAATGGCATGGAGGTTGTATTAATTCCTAATAATAAAATGCCCGTAGTATCGCATATGATGTGGTATAAAATTGGCGCTGCGGATGAGCAATCTGGCAAAAGTGGTATTGCCCATTTTCTTGAGCATTTAATGTTTAAGTCCACAAAAAAATATAAAACCGGCGAATTTTCAAAGAAAATAGCAAAAATCGGTGGTAACGACAACGCATTTACAGATACTGATTACGCAGCTTATTTCCAGAATATACCGAAAGAGTCACTTGAATTAGCTATGGAACTCGAATCAGACCGTATGCAGAACCTAACATTTAATAAAAATGAGGTTCTCAAGGAACGTGATGTAATATTAGAAGAACGCCGCATGAGGATAGATAATGACCCGCATGCAGAGCTTGCCGAACAAATGAAGGCGGCCTTATACCAGAATCATCCATATCATCGCCCTATAATTGGCTGGTACCACGAGATGGCTAAGCTAGATGAAAAAGACGCAAGCCAGTGGCACAAGAATTATTATAATCCGGCGAATGCTATTTTGGTGGTTTCAGGCGATGTAAAGATTGCAGAGATAAAGCCACTTGCAGAAAAATATTATGGTAAAATTCCAGCGGGTAATCAGGCAGTCCGTAATAATTTTATACAAGAACCTAAACAAATCGCCCCACGTAATGTAACATTAACAGATAGTAAAGTAAAAAAAGATGAGGTTATGCGTTATTATCTTGCGCCTAGCCGCCTATATGGAAAAAGTGAATATTCATACGCGCTTTGCCTGCTTTCGTATATTCTTGGAGCTTCTGAAACCAGCCAAATGTATCAGGAGATGGTGGTAAAAAATAAAAAAGCAATTGATGTTGGCAGCTATTATGATGATTTGAAAATTGGTCCATCAATTTTTATGCTTCGTGTGGTGCCAACAGATGGTATAAAGCTTGCCGAGATAGAGGCTATGATTGATGAAAATATAGCACACGTAATTAAAAATGGCGTTAGTGAGGAAGATCTGGTGCGCGCTAAAAAAGCAACAATTGCAGATTCTATTTATGCAAAAGAAGATTTAAAAAATCTTGCTAAAGATTATGGGGCAACTATAGCAATTGGCCTTGGCACTGATTATGTTGAGATGTGGGAGCGTGATATTAATGCTGTTACTGCAAAACAAGTGCAGGAAGCAGCGAGTTATGTGTTTGATAAAAAACAGTCAGTTACTGGCTATCTTCTTTCAGGCGCGGAGGAAAAGAATGCAAAGTAAGCTTCTATGTTTTCCAATATTCATTATTTTCCTGGTATTTATAGCTTCACTATTAATTGGTGCTAAGGCCAATGCAAATATTCCACAAGTAAGTGAGAAAACAAGCAAGTCTGGTATCAAATTTTGGCAGATTGAGGATCACTACTTGCCTATAGTATCTTTGAAAATAATTTTTTCAAAGAGCGGGGCAGCTCACGATCCTGAGAAGAAGCAGGGGCTTGCTAATATGACAGCATATTTGCTAACCGAAGGTGCAGGAGGAATCTCTGGAACTGAATTTATGAAGCAATTAGAAGTTCTTGCAACTAAACTCAGTTTTGATGTGGATGAGGATAATTTTTATGTATCCATGACTTGTTTGAAAGAAAATCTTAATGAGAGCCTGCGATTATTATCACTTGCTTTAAATTCAGCCGATTTCTCTCCAGAAGCAATTCAGAGAGTTCGGAAAAGTATATTGACAGATATTGCAAGGCGTGAGGAAAATCCTGATAGCCGTGCAGGCAAAATATTTCAGGAAAATTTCTTTGCAGGACATCCTTATTCAAGAATGATTGATGGCATCGCATCAGGGGTTAATATTGTAGAAAGGAAAGATTTGAATGCATTTGTAAAAACGCATTTCACTCAGAAAAACATGCTAATTGGTGTTGTGGGTGATGTTGGCGGTGAGGAGATCTCTCCCATGCTGGATAAATATTTAGGTTTGCTTGAAAAAGATGCCGCAGAGATTCAGGATCTCCCTGAATTTATTCCTTCTGATAAATTGGGGCAGGTTATCAAGGTAGATCAGGATGTCCCGCAAAGTGCTATAGTATTTGGATTTGCTGGGCCAAAGAGGAGAGATACAGATTTTTATAATACATATATTATGAATTATATTCTGGGAGGAGGAGGATTTGAATCGCGTTTAATGAAAGAGGTGCGCGAGAAAAAAGGGCTTGCTTATAGTGTTTCTACATCACTCCATACCTATGCAAAAGCAGGAGTAATCTCAGGTTATGTAGCTACAAAAAATTCAAGCGTTAATGAAACATTGAGTATAATCAGGCAAGAAATTGATAAAATACATAACTCTGGAGTCACAAAAAGTGAGTTGTTGGACAGCAAGGACTATCTTATTGGATCCTTTCCTTTGAAAATGACCAAGAATTCAGACCTGGCTTTTTTTATAGCTTCTATGTGGCGTGATAATCTGGGAATTGATTTCTTAGAAAAGCGTAATGGCTATGTGAGGGATATTAATATTGATGGAGTTAATCAGGCTGCCTCAAAGTATTTTGATTCTTCAAAGATGCTGGTGGTTATTGTAGGGAATGCCAAATAATGGGATTAATGCTTTATAAACAAGATATAGCAAATTGCTTTGCAAATAAAATCGGTGGAAATGGAATTTTACGAAGCGAATTTGATTCTGCTCGCGCTCGCTCATTATCGGCAAAAACTGAACTGAAAACATATCAAAATGGCAGGATATTGCCCCTTCTTAAAAGGGTTGTAGAAAATGATGACGTTGATTCCTTAAAAGAGGTTGCTGAGAAAATAAGGCGTGATTTTGAGTGCCTTATAGTACTTGGAACTGGCGGTTCCACTTTAAATCCACAAACTATAGTTGCACTAAAGCGGGAGCTTAACCATGATTTTAAAATATATTTTGCTGATAACCTGGATCCACTTTTTATAGAAATCCTGCTTTCAGGAATAGATATAACGAAAACTGCATTTCTGGCTACTAGCAAATCAGGCGGAACTATTGAGGTTCTGGCGCATACGCTGCTTTGTATCTCAAAACTTGAGGAATTGGGAATAAAAGATCTTGGCAGGCGGTTCTTTATTATCAGTGATCCTATCCCAAGCGTACTTAGAAGTATTGGCGAGGAGATAGGCGCAACTATTTTAGAACATGAGTCGGATATTGGCGGGCGCTTTTCAACATTCACTAAGGTGGGTTTACTTCCCGCACTAGTTGCCGGGCTTGATGTAAATTCTTTCCGGCATGGCGCAGCCAGTGTAGTTGATGATTTTCTAAAAAATGATAATAGTTACCCTTTAGAGGGCGCAGCGCTTGCAATTGCCGCTATGAATTCAAAATTGCCGATAAATGTTTTTATGCCCTATATTGAGGCGCTGAAACCTTTCACTACCTGGGTTTGCCAGATTTGGGCAGAGAGCTTAGGTAAAAATGGCAAAGGGTCAACTCCTGTTAGAGCTGCAGGAACTCTTGACCAGCATAGCCAGCTTCAGCTTTATCTCGATGGGCCGGCTGATAAATTATTCAATATTATTGGCATGGAAGATGCAAAAATCGGCCCGATTATAAATAGCCGTTTTACAAAAATTCCTGAAATATCTTATCTGCAAGGTAAGTATTTTGGTGAGGTAAATATGGCAGCGCAAAGCGGGACGGCGGCTAGTATATCTAGAAATGGTAGGCCTGTCAGGATTATTTCGATGAAGAAACTAGACGAAGAATCTCTAGGAGCGCTCATGATGCATTTTACACTGGAAACAATTCTAACCGCGCAAATGCTTGAAATAAACGCGTTCGACCAACCGGCTGTTGAAGAAGGAAAAATTCTGGCACGAAAGATTCTGGGGCAGAAGTAATTATTATCCAGCTACAAAAACTTCTTTCAAAATATCAATCTGGCTACGTTTTTTGAATGTATTAAAGCCTTGTGATGCAATTTCTTGGCGAACATGCTCTGGCCCAGCTATTAATTTCTGGCACTTCTCAACAAGTTTTTCATATTCGCACATAACTATAGATTCTCGATAAGGCTCTTCAAGTTTTATGTCATTTCCTGTTTCTGATACCACGCACACTTCATTTGCCATTAGGTGTGATACACGGAAGATCTCAAAAATACAGGCATCGTAATAATGGATATTAATTACAATTTTAGAACGTGCAATTAGGGCATTACGCTCTGCACCATAGCAATTAAAAGTGTGGACTACTTTAAGATTACTATCCCATAATTCACCCAATATCTTTTGACGGCGTGGGTTGCGGGCGCCATAATGCAGTATATCAATATCTTTCTCGGCCTGAGAAATAACACTCATACAAGGCATATATCCTATGGGTACATGTTTTGCTTGTATACCAAGCTTTTCAAGCGCTTCAATATTTTTCAATGAATAATCCCACACTTCATGTGTGCGTAATATATTAAGGTAAGAAGGTGTAATAAGTAAGGTATCGCGAACTTGCTCTGTTTGATATATAACAAAATTTTCAGGAACATTTTGCATAAGTGCTGCGCCAAATAATAAAGAGCGACCATCTTTTGGAAGGTTTAACTCCAGGAAAGCATTATGGAAACTATTCGCAACTTCATTGAATGCCTGGCTATGTGTGTAGTTCTCTGGTGTATAAATTGCGACCTGGTCAACCATTTTAATTACATTTTTTATTGTTTGGTAATTTGAGATAATTTAACTTTTTGGCTCGGATTGTTTTTTTTATCAATCCATGCTATTAAATTTTATCTTTATAGTATAGGATTTTCGGACTATAACGCCTTAAAATATAAAAAATTATTATGCCTATTAAACTTTTATCACCAACAACCATAAATCGTATCGCCGCTGGTGAGGTGATCGAGCGGCCAGCATCTGTGGTCAAGGAATTGGTGGAAAATGCAATTGATGCCGGCAGCACGCGCATTGAAATAACCATGCAAAATGGTGGGCGTAATTTAATTTGCGTAAGTGATAATGGCAGTGGCATGACCAGGGCAGATTTGGAATTATGTGTAGAGCGTCACGCAACATCTAAACTTTCAGACGATGCAATGTTTGATATAAATTTCCTTGGTTTCAGGGGAGAGGCGTTGCCTTCAATCGGTTCAGTTAGCCGAATGAATATAACCACAAAACATGAAAGCGAGGATACTGCCTGGTCACTTGCAATTAATGGCGGTGAGCAGTTAGAAACTATTCCGGCATCACATCCAAAAGGTACAAAAATTGAAGTGCGTGACCTGTTTTTTGCAACCCCCACACGCCTGAAATTTCTAAAAACTGAGCGCACTGAAATTTTATATGCACAGGATATTGTAAGCCGCCTTGCTCTTGCGCATCCAAATGTAGAATTTATCCTGAAAAATGGCGATAAAACGATACTGAAAACAGCGGCGCAACATGGCGAGTTTTCAAATACAAGTATTAAGCGCCTTGAAGAAGTGTTGGGTAAGGATTTTGCTGAAAACTCAGTTTTTGTAAATGTGGCTCGTGAGGGGGCAGTTCTTAAAGGTTATGCTGGCCTGCCAACTTTTAATAAGGGAAATGCAACTTCTCAGTATTTATTCGTAAATGGCCGGCCTGTTAAGGATAAATTATTGCTGGGAGCTGTAAGGGCGGCCTATCAGGATTATCTGGCACGCGATAAATACCCTGTGGTTGCCTTATATTTGGAACTTGGCGGGCAGGAGGTGGATGTGAATGTACATCCAACAAAATCGGAAGTTAGGTTTATAGATAGCGGCATGGTGCGTGGATTGGTGGTTGGTGGGCTAAAGAATGCTTTATCTGGTGCAGGGCATAAAGCGTCAACAACAGTTGCCAATGAAACTTTAGCCGCATTTAATAGTAGTGCTAGTTTATCAAATATCCGTTCTTTTAAACGGCCGGATTTCTCTAGCATAAAAGATAATTTTGGTGTTTACCTGCCGCCTGATGTGCAAGATAAGCCAGCAGCTAATTATCTGAATGAAAAATCAGCTGAATATAAATTGCCCGGGAATGTAAACTCGCCCAAGCCTATCATTAAGGCTCAGGAGCAGCTTTTTGATGATAGCACTAAAGCAGCAAGAAATTATTCTGTAGATGAAGATAGGCAAGTAGATTATGCGCCCTATCCAAATGATTATCCACTTGGGCTCGCCCGTTGCCAACTTCATGAAACTTATATTCTTTCGCAAACAGATGATGGCATCATATTAGTAGATCAACACGCCGCGCATGAACGTCTTGTTTATGAGAGGATGAAGAATTCTTTGGCAAAAAACTCGGTTAAAACGCAGAGGCTGCTTATTCCAGAAGTTGTCGAGCTGGATGGTCAATCAGTTGAAATGCTTGCTGCAAGAAAACATGAGCTTTCTGAGCTTGGCCTAGTGCTTGAAAAATTTGGTGAGAATGGCATAATTGTTCGTGAAACCCCAGCTATGCTAGGCGAGGTGGATGCCGAAGGTTTAGTCAAGAAACTAGCAGAAGATTTAGCTGAATTTGATGAAAGCCTTTCCTTGAAAGAGCGCTTAGAAGAGGTTTGTGGCACAATGGCCTGTCATGGCTCGGTACGTGCAGGCAGGCCACTTAGTCAGTTGGAAATGAATGTAATACTCCGCGGTATGGAAGAAGCGCCATATTCAGGGCAATGCAACCATGGCCGCCCAACCTATGTTGAGCTAAAACTTAAAGATATAGAAAAATTGTTTGGGCGCAGGTAGAGGATTTTACTTAACTCTGTGAATAAATTGCGCTATTTATAGCATCCGCATTTTAAATGTAGGTAATTTTTGTTTATTAAAAGATCGCACATAGCAGCAATCCACGATATTTGCATGGCCGCAATTAGCTTTTCGGTTGCGCTATATTTGCGTCTTGGCAATGGCTTACTATATGAATATCAACATTTTGTACCATCTGTGGTGTTGTTTACATCTGTATGCGCAGTTGTGTTCTCAGTGCTGGGTTTATATAGAGGTGTTTGGAGATATGCATCGCTGCGCGATATGATTTCAATTGTTAAAGCAGTTACAATTGCTACGCTCGTTTTTGTTCCTCTACTGTTTATGCTTACAAGGTTGGAGAGCTTTCCACGTTCTGTGCTGGTGATAAACTGGATAGTTATGCTAGCCGCCCTTGGAGGGCCAAGGTTGTTATACCGAATGTTAAAAGATAAAAGCCTTGCAATAGGTTTTCTTAAGAATGTTGATGACTCGCGAATACACGTTCTTTTGGTGGGTGTTGGCGATAATGCTGTTAATTTTATACGAGAAACTTCCCACAAAGGTTCTTCAGATTATAAAGTTGTGGGGTTAGTGGATGATGATAAAGCCAATCATGGCCGCTTAATTTATGGGGTGAAGGTTTATGGAGGGTTTGATGAGGTTCCCAAGATAGTTAGGAAGCTAAAAAAATGTGGTCTTGCGCCAAAGCGCATAATTTTGGCAAGGGATGTTGACGGCTCAGTTGTTAAATCATTATTGAAAGTTGCTGATACTCTGGGTTTTACCTTGGCAAAACTGCCCAAAATGTCTGATTTCAAAGAAAATGTCGATAAAATTGAGGTTAAGCCTGTCGCTATTGAGGATTTGCTTGGCAGGGCGGAACGAACGCCTGAGCTTGGCCGCAGGAAAGAGTTAATAGAGGGCAGGGTGGTTCTAGTCACCGGCGCCGGCGGAACTATTGGCAGTGAATTAGTTCGGCAGATAGCGGCTTATAACCCCGCTAAATTGGCGCTGTTGGAGATTTCTGAATTTAACCTATATCAAATTGGTAAAGAACTATCAGGGAGTTACCCTAACCTTAGCTTACGTTGTTTGATAGGTGATGTGCGCGATGTGGCCGCACTTGAAAATATTTTCAAGGCAGAAAAACCTGAGTTGGTTTTCCATGCAGCAGCGCTAAAGCATGTGCCAATTGTTGAAGAAAATTTATGCGAGGCGGCACTTACAAATATAATAGGCTCTAAAAATGTAGCTGATTGCGCGGTTACTCACAAAGCGCAAAAAGTTGTTATGGTTTCAACGGATAAAGCTGTGAACCCAACCAGCTTAATGGGTGTAACCAAACGCGTTGCTGAGTGCTATGTGCAGGGTCTTGGCGCTTCTGGAGAAAATGGTGAGACATTATTTTCAACTGTGAGGTTTGGTAATGTGCTTGGTTCTTCGGGTTCTGTGATCCCTTTATTTCAGGAGCAACTGGAAAAAGGTGGCCCTATAACCGTTACTCACCCGGAAATGACACGCTATTTTATGACTGTACCCGAAGCTGTAGAGCTGGTCTTGCAGGCATCAACCCTGAAGAATAATCATGGTAAGTCTGCAATATTTGTACTTGATATGGGTGAGCCGATGCTAATTTGCGACCTAGCCACTCAAATGATAAAACTTGCAGGTTTCAAGCCAGGTGAGGATATTAAAATTGAATATACTGGAATTCGTCCCGGTGAAAAATTATACGAAGAATTGTTTTATGAAAATGAAAGACGTGAGAAAACTTTATATGAGGGAATAACCTTGGCTAGTGCCCGCGATATAGATTTTTTAAAAGTCTCCAAAGCAATAGAAAAAATAAGCAAAGCCGCGCATAAACGGAATGAGGAAGTTTTGCTGGAAATTTTAAAAGAGCAGGTTCCTGAATATCATCCTAATGATATTTAACTAATAATTTATCGAGTTGGTTATTTTTTTTGATGGTTACGCAATGGTTAAATTGCAAAGATTTTGCTTGCCTCAAAAACAGATTCAGGTTAGTTTGCGCGCCAATGCCTACCTAAATACCCAAAACGTGCCCACGTGGCGGAACTGGTAGACGCAAGGGACTTAAAATCCCTCGGCCTTCGGGCCATGCCGGTTCGATTCCGGCCGTGGGCACCAAAAACAGGTTTCAGGACATCCTATAAAGTCCAAAAAAATCCTTTTAAAACAATATACATTTCAAGCTTGCATTAAAAAATAGATTTTATAATGTGTCATCCCCGCAAGCATCCATTTCTGATAATTTCATAAGACAACTTATGCTTAGTTAACAAAGCTTAACTATATCTATATTTCTTTCTTACCTGCTCATAATTATTCTTCAGCAATAGTTCCCAAAAATTAATTTTGAAATAAATGTTAAAAATAAATTAGTTGGTTATATGGACTAAAAGGCTATCTACAAACTAACACAAGTTTTATTAATATTTTGAAAACAGTTTTATAAACAATAAAATTAAAGGATAAGAACATGACAAAAATTGCAAACGATATTTTCTTTACAAAACAGACTAATACTAAAGGCAAATCAGTACTTATCCTAACCGCTGATAATACTCAGGCACTTGAGTTCTTTTATCCATATTACCGCTTCATTGAAGAAGGTTTTGCGGTTGATGTTATAACGCCAAAGGGCGGAGAGTTGAAATGCGAAAGCGGTATGGGGCTCAAAGAAACTAAGAAAATTGAAGATGTTGATATAGGTGGTTATGACCTTCTATATATTCCAGGCGGAAAAGCTCCAGAAGAGCTGAAAAAAAATGACCAGGTGCTCCAATTAACCCGCGATTTTGCAGCAAGTGGTAAACCTATTGTGGCCATTTGCCATGGCCCACAAATACTTGCAGCAGCAGGTGTTATTAATGGCTATAACATATCTGCATGGCCAGAAGTAGAAGGTGAAATTGAAAAGGCTGGCGGCACTTATTTAGGTGAGGAAACAGTCCTTGATGGCCAATTTATTACTGCAAGATGGCCGGGGGACCTGCCATCACACCTTGCCCACGCTTTAGAGGCACTGGATTATAATACTACGCAAGGTGCAATCAGGAAGGTATATTAAAAAATATGCAGTGGTAAATATTGATTTTCAAAAAAGCATTTAAATAACTATTAACAGGTGAATAGCTATAAAAAGGCGGAGCAATTATTTGCCTCGCCTTTTATAGCTCAAAGGAAGTTATATATTTTTATGTGAACATTATAATAAAAACCAATTGACCGCATCGCTTCATTTCATATGATTTGCTATTATAAATAAGTGACGCTATGCTACGCGTCATAAAAAGTTTTCAATAACTTTTAGTATTTGCCAAATCTAAATTCCGCTATAAAAACATTATGAAAAAATTCATTAAGATTATTATCTCATTATTTATAGTACTAATTTTTGTAGCTATTGTAGTGCCATTTTTAGTCCCACTTGATTCATATAAAGATGAAATAACGTCAGTAGTTAAAGAAAAAACTGGGCGTGAACTGGTAATAGAAGGGCATATAAAAGCAAATGTTTTTCCAATTTTAGGGGTAAAAATAGGTAAGGCTAGCATCTCTAATCCTAGTGGATTCAAAGAAAAAAACATGGTAGAGATAGATGGTCTTACCTTAGAAGTTGGGTTATTGGCGCTTTTGCAGAAACAATTGCAAATTAAGGAATTTATACTAACCAAGCCATTGATTAATTTGGAGATCAATAGTGATGGTAAACCGAACTGGCAATTTAGTGCTCTAGACGATGCTTCTAACGAGAAAACTTCAACTCCCAAGGAAAATAATACAAAAGAAAAGGAAGCATCGAGCAATCCCACAGCGTTGTTAGCTGGTTTGGTACTTGGTGATATAAAAATAACTGATGGCGAAATAAATTACAAAGATCGCAAAAACAACAGCAATATTGCTGTTACGAAATTAAATTTAAAATCTTCGCTTAAAAGCCTGCGGCAGCCATTCTCTGCTGAAGGAGATGCTGTATGGAATAATGAAAAAGTTATTATTAATGCCTCTGCTACAAAACCTGATAATATCATTAGCGGAAAAATATCTGATTTTGAATTTGAATTAAAATCCAGCCCAATAAATCTTAATTATGTTGGCAAAATCTCCCAGACAAAAGCTGAGGGCAAGGTTGATTTAAACATTCCTTCCATACCTCGTCTTGCAAAATGGCTTGAAGTCTCTTTTGGGTGGCAAGGCGCTTCCCTACTTGACTTTGGAGTAAAAGGAGAGCTTAATGCCAGCGCTTCTTCTGTGTCATTAAATAATGCACAAATTACACTAGATAGTACAAAACTTAGTGGTAATATAAAAGCCAATCTTGATGAAAAAGTTCCTGCCATTGAGGCTAAGCTTGAATCGGATTTAATAAATCTAAATCCATATTTACAAGCATCTCCTGCTAAAACTTCATGGTTAATTGGTTCGGCTATAGCAGCAGAATTTAGTGACCAGCGTATAGATCTATCAGGCCTCAATGCTGCAAATGCAAAAATAAACCTTACACTTGGCAGTATAGTTTATGAAAAAGTAAATTTAGGTAAAACTATAATAAATGCTGATCTAAATAATGGAAAACTTAACTTAAATATTCCAGAAATTTCTCTGTATGGTGGCAGTACCAAGATAATATGCACGCTTGATTCCACCGGAGCATTTACAAAACAGCTTAATATTTCGCATGTTAATATAGGCGAGCTTGCAGGTGATTTATCTAACCATAACCGCTTCACCGGGGTTATGAATGGATCAGTCAATTTAAATGGAAAATTAACCAGCATGCAAGGAATGATGAAAAGCCTTGGTGGCAATGGTAGCATTAAAATTACTGATGGGGCAATAAAGGGAATTGACCTGAAAAATATGGTCAATAATATAAAATCGGCCTTTGCAAATGTTGATAACTCCAAGGAACAAACTGCCTTCAGTGGGCTGGGCGGCACATTTACGATAAATCAGGGAATTGTTGCAAATAACGACCTTAGCCTGAAAGCAGACTTGCTGACATTAAGCGGTAAAGGTACTGTTAATTTACCTATGCAAAATATTCAATATCACCTAATTCCAGTGGTTGTATCTACTGTAAAAAATGGTGATGGCAGCAGCACTAAAGGTTTGGAAGTGCCAATTATTATTGAGGGCCCGCTTGACAATCCAAGATTTATACCTGATTTAGCCGGAATGGTGCAAAATTCACTTTCAAACCCTAATGCGCTCAAGAATACGGTAAAATCTTTGAAACAACAATTTAAGGGTGGCAAAACTGATTTAAAAGATGTGCAGGATTTGTTAAAGGGTTTTGGACAATAGGTGTCGATACTACACTAATCCGGCGTTGAGGCATATTGTTATTCAGCCTGAAAACATGCTGACAGCACTTATTTTAAGCAACTGCACACGCGACATTAAAAACAAGAATATCCGCTATATAGTTACCGATAAGTTCTGTTACAAGGATGCGATTCTTGATTGCATTGAAGCCTACGAGCAAAAACCCGTAATCCCATATCTTCGCAATAGAAAGAGCAGAAAAAATATCAGTGGATTGAGATATCAAACATGGCACCATGTTATTTGCTATAAAGTATAAACACCTAATTATTTGCCGGCTTTCATAATAAAGTATAAAGCAAAATACTCTAATGTAGTTTTAGTGCAAAAAACATCCTAATTAAAAACCCTAAATATCTATAAAATCTAGCTTGAGTCAGGAGAGCCACCAAATTACGTAAATATTCCTTGCAACCTATAAAACGTTATGTTAAGTATGCGCGGGTTATAAAAGCCTTAACAATTAACAAGGAAAATTATAATGTCCGGTTTGGCACTCGCGGGTCGCTATGCAAAAGCCCTGTTTGAACTTGCTACAAAAAATAAATGCCTTGATGCGGTTGAGGCTGATTTGGCTCGCCTGATGAAAGTTGTGGGTGACTCAAGCGAGCTGAGCGGAGTTTTAAGTAATCCTGTTATTTCTAAAAGCAACGTCGAGGCGGTTCTGCTTGAGGTTTTGAAGAAGTCTGGTGCCAATAAGTTGACTATAAATTTTGTTAATGTTTTGGTTCAAAATGGAAGAATAAGGCATCTTGCAGAAGTTGCTGAGGTTTATAAAAGTCTGATGATGAATAGCAGAGGTGAGCAGAGTGCTTATATAACTGCTGCATCTGCACTAAGTGCGAATCAAGTTTCTGATATAGAGAAAGCGCTTGGGTCGTCTTTTGGAAAGAAAATTAAAGCTGTTGTGGCTGTTAATGATGAAATACTTGGCGGTGTGATTGTGCGGATTGGCTCTAAAATGCTGGACGCTTCAGTTGCAAGCCAGCTTAATAAACTTGCTATACTCAATAAGAAGGCTATAGCAAATTTACATTAAATAGATATATGTTTCTGGCTTTTGGCTGCTAAAAAGTTAGCCAGTATATAGCTAAGAGCAACTAGTAATTAACTTTGGAGAGAAGAATATGGATATCCGTGCTGCGGAAGTTTCCGAAATCCTAAAAAAACAAATAGAAAATTTTGATAGCGCCGCTGAACTTAAAGAGGTTGGTCAGGTTGTTGCCGTAAAGGATGGTATTGCCATAGTTTATGGTCTTGATGAAGTTCAGTCAGGTGAGATGGTTGAGTTTAATGGCGGCCTTAAGGGCATGGTGCTAAACTTAGAAAGCGATAATGTTGGTATAGTAATTTTCGGTGATGACCGAGGCGTCCGTGAGGGTGATACAGTAAAGCGTACTCGTGAGATTGTTCAGGTTCCAGCTGGAAAAGAATTGCTAGGACGCGTTGTTGATGCTCTTGGAAATCCGATTGATGGAAAAGGACCAATAGGTGCAAAAGAGCAAAGGCTTATCGAGGTTAAAGCTCCTGGTATTATTAAAAGAAAGTCAGTTCATGAGCCTGTACAAACAGGAATCAAGGCAATCGATGCACTTATCCCGATTGGCCGTGGTCAGCGTGAGCTTATCATTGGTGACCGCCAAACTGGTAAAACTGCAATCGCCCTTGATACAATAATTAATCAAAAAACCATTAACAAATCGCAAGATGAAAGCAAAAAGCTTTATTGCGTCTATGTTTGTATTGGCCAAAAGCGTTCTACAGTTGCGAAAGTTGTTAAGAAGCTAGAGGAAGCAGGCGCTCTTGAGTATACAATTGTGGTTGCTGCAACAGCTTCTGAGCCTGCTCCACTGCAATATCTTGCGCCATATACTGGTGTGACAATGGGTGAGTATTTCCGTGATAATGGAATGCATGCGCTTATAGTTTATGATGATTTGTCTAAACATGCTGTGGCTTATCGCCAGATGTCATTGTTGCTTCGCCGTCCACCTGGACGTGAAGCTTATCCTGGAGACGTTTTCTATCTTCACTCTCGTCTTTTGGAGCGTGCAGCAAAATTATCTGATGATGCTGGTGCAGGTTCTCTTACCGCATTGCCAATCATTGAAACTCAGGCTGGTGACGTTTCTGCATATATCCCAACTAACGTAATTTCTATTACGGATGGTCAGATATTCTTGGAAACTGACCTTTTCTATAAAGGTGTTCGTCCTGCTGTAAACGTTGGTCTTTCAGTTTCTCGTGTTGGTTCTGCCGCACAGATTAAAGCGATGAAACAGGTTGCTGGTTCAATTAAGCTAGAACTTGCGCAATATCGTGAAATGGAAGCTTTTGCTCAATTTGGTTCGGATTTGGATGCTGCAACACAGAACTTGCTTGCTCGTGGTAGTAGGCTTACCGAGCTTCTGAAACAAGCGCAATATTCTCCATTGGTTGTTGAGGATCAAGTAGTAGTAATATATGCAGGTGTTAAAGGATATCTTGATAAAATTGCTACAAAAGATGTTATTGCATTTGAGAAGCGTCTGCTTGGAAAGATCAAAGCTGAACATAAAGAGGTTCTTGATTCTATCAGAAGTGAGCAGAAAATTTCTGATGAAACAGAAGCTAAATTAAAGAAAATACTTGCTGATTTTTCAGCAACATTTGTAGCTTAATTAAAGTCGAGTTGTTAGTGTCGGTTTTTAGTGTTAGCAATTTTTGCTACTTATAACTTCACTAACAGCTAACAACTAACACTGACAACTAGTAAGTATGGCTAATTTAAAAGACCTTAAAATCAGAATAAGAAGCGTTAAGTCAACGCAGAAAATTACACGGGCAATGAAGTTAGTTTCTGCCAGCAAGTTGCGCCGTGCGCGTGAAAATGCTGAGCGAGCGCTACCATATGCAAGCCGTATGGAGCGGGTTATCAAAACCCTTGCAGCTAATGTTTCTGGCGATAACGCACCAAAATTGTTGGTGGGTAATGGTAAGAGTGAAATACATCTACTAATATTGGTTTCTTCTGATCGTGGGCTTTGTGGAGGATTTAATGCTAACCTTTCTAAGGCAGTAAAGCGCAAAATCTCAGAATTGCAGACAAGTGGTAAGCAAGCAAAAGTTGTGTGTATTGGTAAAAAAGGTTATGAGATTCTTAAATCTACTCATGCATCTTATATAGTTAATCACATACAAGGCATTGCTTCAAAGAAAATAGTGCCGTTCTCAGATGCAGAAGAACAGGCGCAAAAAGTTATAGAAATGTTTGAAGAAGGTGCATTTGATGTTTGCACAATTTTCTATAACAAATTCATCAGTGCAATTTCCCAAAAAGTAACAGCGCAACAGCTTATACCTCTTGAAGTTGAAGCTACAGAAAATAAGTCAAGTGATGCGGTTTACGAATATGAGCCATCAGAAGCCAGCATTTTAAGTGATTTATTGCCACGAAATATTGCGGTACAAATTTATAATGCGTTCCTCGAGAATTCAGCTAGTGAGCATGGTGCACGAATGGCGGCTATGGATAATGCCACACGCAATGCTGGCGATATGATAAAGGGCTTAACTTTGAAATATAACCGCACAAGACAGGCGGCGATAACTAAGGAATTGCTTGAAATTATTGCTGGAGCGGAGGCTGTTTAACAAGATGGTGGCTAAACTATGAGACCACTTATTAAAGGTGATATTGTAGATATAATTTTGCCGGCTTCAGGTTGTAATAGAGAAGAGTATAAAAATGCTTTGGAGTTTGTAAGCAATTTTGGTTTTACTCCCAGAGCGCGCGCTTATGATGATGTTGTTAAAACAGGACTTTGTGCAAATAATACACAGTATAGATTCGAGCATCTTATGGAAGCGCTAGAATCAGATTCGAAAGCTGTTTGGTGTTTAAAAGGTGGCTATGGAAGCCAGCAGATTCTGGGACTTCTAGACGGAGTTAAGACTCCGCCAAAGAAGAAAATGTTTATAGGTTTTAGCGATATAACAATATTGCTAAATTATTTTGCGGGTATTTGGGGCTGGAATTCCTTGCATGGACCAATGCCAGGACAGGTTGGAACTTTAAAAGATAGTTCATGGCAACACTTGGCTAGTATTGTTTTTGGCCAGGTAAGTGAAGTTAAGTTTGAAGTAAAGCCACTTAATAAAGTGGCAAAAGACAAAAGAGTTGTTGAAGGTAAATTACTAGGTGGCTGTGCCTCATTAATGCAGGCTTTGATAGGAACAAAGCATATGCCTGATTTAACAGGCTCGGTATTGTTGCTAGAAGATGATAGGTTTGAGACGCCAAGGCGCATTGATAGAATTTTAGATCATATGCAGCGCGCTGGTGTATTCAAGGGTGTTAAGTCTGTGATTCTGGGAAACTTTTTGGAATCTCCAACAGCTGGCTCAAAGGATGAGCTAGAGTTGACAGAAGTGTTGGATAGTTTTGCTGGTTTTTTAGATAAAGCAGGGATTCCGCTGATTCAAAATTCAAAACTTGGTCATGCAGAAGATATGCTTACAGTGCCAATAGGTGCAGTTGCAAAGGTAAATTTGGGTGATAAGCCTGAGGTAGTAATAGGGGCTAGGGTCTAGAACCTAGCTCTCCAAAAAATGGAGCTAAAAATGGTAAAAACAAGAAAAGGTAAGGTTACGCAAGTAATTTCCGCCGTAGTAGACGTACAGTTTGAAGATGGTGAATTGCCTGCTATTTTGAATGCACTAGAGTGCAATAATAACGGTAACAGGCTGATTCTTGAGGTTGCCCAGCACCTTGGTGAAAATACTGTGCGTACAATCGCTATGGATTCAACTGATGGAATGGTTAGAGGACTTGAAGTTACTGACACTGGCGCAATGATCCGTGTTCCGGTAGGTGCTGAAACACTGGGCCGCATCCTTAACGTTGTTGGTGAACCTGTTGATGAACGTGGACCTGTAAACGCTAAGAATTTTGCTCCAATTCACGCTCCTGCTCCTGAATTTGTAAAACAGTCTACTGCTGAAGAAGTACTTGTTACTGGAATTAAGGTTATCGACCTTCTTGCTCCTTATGCAAAGGGTGGAAAAGTTGGTCTGTTCGGTGGAGCTGGTGTTGGTAAGACTGTACTTATCATGGAATTGATTAATAACATCGCAAAAGCGCATGGTGGTTATTCTGTATTTGCAGGTGTTGGTGAGCGTACTCGTGAAGGTAATGACCTTTACCACGAAATGATTGACTCTGGCGTTATCAACCTTGAAGAACCTACAAAGTCTAAAGTAGCACTTGTATATGGACAGATGAACGAGCCACCTGGAGCGCGTGCTCGTATCGCACTTACTGGTCTTACAATCGCTGAAAATTTCCGCGATCAGGAAGGGCAGGATGTACTTTTCTTCGTGGATAACGTGTTCCGTTTCACGCAAGCGGGTTCTGAAGTTTCTGCGCTTTTGGGACGTATCCCTTCTGCCGTTGGTTATCAGCCAACTCTGGCAACTGACATGGGTATGATGCAGGAACGCATTACCTCAACAAATAAGGGTTCAATCACTTCAGTACAGGCTATTTATGTACCTGCGGACGACTTGACTGACCCAGCTCCTGCTACATCATTTGCGCATTTGGATGCTACAACAGTTCTTTCACGCTCAATTGCCGAGCTTGGTATTTATCCTGCGGTTGACCCGCTGGATTCTACTTCTCAGGTTCTTGATCCGCGTATCGTTGGTGAAGAGCATTATACAATTGCTCGTGAAGTTCAGAAAATATTGCAAACATATAAATCATTGCAGGATATTATCGCCATTCTTGGTATGGATGAGCTTTCTGAAGAGGACAAACTGGTTGTATCACGTGCACGTAAGATCCAGCGTTTCTTCTCGCAGCCTTTCCATGTTGCAGAAATTTTCACTGGTACTCCTGGAGTTCTTGTTAATATTGCTGATACCATTAAGGGCTTTAAGGAAATTGTTGAAGGCAAGCATGATGATTTGCCAGAGGCAGCATTCTATATGGTTGGTACAATTGATGATGCTATAGCGAAAGCTAAATCAATGGCGAAGAAAGCGGCATAAATAAGTTGTTAGTTGTTAGTGTTAGTTCTTAGTAACTTAAGAAAAACACTAACACTAACACTAAGACTAACAACTAAAATTTAGTAAAAAAATGTCTAAACTAAATGTAGAACTTGTAACTCCTGAAGCTCTGGTTTTTTCATCGGATGTTGAAATGGTAGTTGTGCCGGGTGTCAATGGTGATTTTGGTGTACTTGTTGGACATTCCCCGATGATATCTAGCTTACGCCCTGGTGTTGTTGATGTGTACGAATCAGGTTCACAAATTGCCAAACGCATATTTATTCAGGATGGTTTTGCTGAAGTTAATCAGGAGCGCTGCACTATCCTTGCTCGCAAAGCAATCGATGTAACAGGTAATCCTGAGGAAGCTACTAGGCTAATATTTGAAGCTACAAAATAATTAGTATTATTTTTTTCTGGCTACTGTAAGTATGCTCTGGCTTTTGTTATTTACAAATTCGGAACCATAAATATCATATTGAGCAATTATCTCAAAACCATTTGCTGACAACATTTTCTCTAATTCATCAGCTGTGTATATTTGTAAAGTGAATTTTGATAGGAATGATATTGGTTTTTCTGCATGTTTCTGTAGAAAATAATTATCATGCGAAGTAAGCAATCCAAGATCCTTATTAAGCATTGAATATTGTGCATCGTGAATTTGTAAATTACCAATTCGTTTATGCGCGCAATAAAATAAATCAGAAACAGCCTTGTCATCCAGAGCATTGAGATTGAAAATATCAAAAATATAAATCCCACCATCTTTCAGATTGCTACTAATATTACGTATTGCCTTAGAAAAGCCAAATTTTGTAAGGTGGCCAACGGCATTGAACATTGTAATGACCGCATCGAAATGTCCTACCTTTAATGTTCGTACATCTCCGTCAATGAATTTGATATCGAGGCTGGCTTCTATGGATTTTGCTCGCGCCTGTTTTAGAAGTGCAGGACTAAAATCTGAACCAGTCACTTTATAGCCATTCTTTTCAAGATAGAATACTTGTGAACCAGTACCACAGGTCATATCTAGTATCGATTTAACCTTTTGCCCTTTGAGTAATTTCTCGAGTACAGCATTTTTTGTATAGGTAGTTTCATTGATATTGAATGAGTCAAAATATTCTGGGTATTTTTGATATTCAACTGGCAGGCCGAGGCGTGGCAAACTAGTCTCCAATATTCAAGTTTGTCATCGCACGCATCGCCAGCCCATAACCTTCAGTGCCAAGCCCACAAATCATGCCAACCGCCACATCTGATATATACGAATGGTGGCGGAAATCCTCCCTCTTAAATATATTAGATATATGCACTTCAATTGCCTGAATATTCGCGGTTAGAAGGGCATCGCGTATGCCAATTGAAGTGTGAGTGTAAGCGCCGGCATTAATTATAATTCCCTGGAATTTTTTCGGCGAATCCTGAATCCAGGAAATGAGATCGCCCTCAAGATTGCTTTGCCTAAAATCAATTTCCAGTCCAAGCTGTTTTGCTAGTGCTTCGCACTCCGCACGCACATCATCCAATGTTTTACTGCCGTATATTTCCGGCTGCCTTGCTCCTAGCATGTTAAGGTTAGGGCCATTAATAATGAGGATTTTTTTCATAAAGTTGCTAGTGTTAGTGTTAGTTTTCAGTTGCCAGTTATGCGTCACCGGTATAAAAAGGTGGCTGAGCTTTTACATTACTATAAAGTCATTTTTAAACCAGCAGCCCATAACTGGCAACTGAAAACTAACACTAACAACTAACTACCGACAACTTATAACTTTATGAAAATAATTCTTAACGGAAAAACCCATATTTTAGAGAAACGCACATCAATTGAGTTATTGATGGGTTTGTTTAGCTTAGACCCTCGTAAAGTTGCAATTGAACATAATTTATGCATAATTCCTGCCAATGAATATGCAGATACTTATGTTGAAGATGGCGATGTACTGGAGGTTGTGCAGTTTATAGGCGGCGGTTGAGGCATTTAAGATTTAAAATTTAGGATGTAAGATTTATAATCCTAGTTTACATCTTATTACAGTCGCTTTAAATCTTAAATTTTAAATCTCAAATCTCCAATCTCCAATCTCAAATGATAGAAACAATAAATTCAGTAACCGAAGCAAATTCAGTAACCGGCGCAAGCTGGCAATTACAGGATGCAAGCCAGAGGATGGTGCTGGCACTTTCACAGAAATTTAACCTACCTGAAATTGCAGCTCGCGTTATGGCATCGCGTGGTTTTGATGTAGATGGAGCGCAGGACTTTCTTAGCCCCACTTTAAAAAAATTATTGCCTGACCCATTCCATTTTATTGATATGGAAAAGGCCGCCAGCAGAATTTCGGAGGCGGTTATAAATGGTGAGAAAATCGCTATATTCGGGGACTATGATGTTGATGGTACAACATCTTCTGCATTATTAAAAATATACCTGCGCGATTGTGGCAATAGCCCACTGATATATATTCCCGACCGAATTGACGAAGGCTATGGCCCCAACGTTGATGCCATGCTTGAGCTTGCGTCGCAAGGCATCAAATTATGCATTACGGTGGACTGCGGCACTCTCTCTTTCGAGCCAATAGCTAGAGCAAAATCTGCGGGTATGGAAGTTATAGTTATCGACCATCACTTGAGCGCAGAGCAATTGCCTGAAGCATTCGCGGTTGTAAACCCAAACCGCATTGATGAGCTTTCGCAGTATCGTTATCTTGCCGCTGTTGGCATGTGTTTTATGCTGGCAATTGCAGTAAGTAATAAACTGCGAAGTGCAGGGTGGTTCTCAGCAAATAAAGAACCTGATTTATTGAGTTTGCTCGATATTGTTGCCCTTGGAACAGTTTGCGATGTTATGCCTCTGGTTGGATTAAACAGGGCTTTTGTGGCGCAAGGATTAAAAGTTCTGCGTACCCGAAAAAATATTGGCCTTGCAGCACTTAGCGATGTTGCAGGAATTGATAGTGTGCCAGGTAGTTATCACTTGGGCTTTGTGCTTGGCCCGCGCATTAATGCAGGCGGCAGGGTGGGTAAATCTGATCTTGGCGCGCGTCTTCTTTCAACAACAAATTATGATGAAGCATTTAAAATTGCAACTGAACTTAATCGCCTTAATGCTGAGCGTAAAACAATTGAGCAATTAGTGCTGGATGACGCAATCGCGCAGGTAGAAAAAAATGGTACAGATTCACCGATCATTTTTGCAAGCGGTGAAGGTTGGCATCCCGGAGTGATCGGTATTGTTGCCAGCCGCCTAAAGGAAAAATATAACCGCCCTGCAGCTGTAATTGCAATTAGTAATGGGGAGGGAAAAGCTTCTGCTCGCTCAGTATCAGGAGTTGACCTGGGCGCGGCTGTACTTTCTGCATTGCAAGAAGGCATAATAGCGAAGGGTGGTGGTCACGCAGCGGCGGCTGGCTTCACAGTTGATGAAAATAAAATATCTGAGCTTCATGAATTCTTATGCAAACGGTTTGCTGATAACAGCGATATTTTTGCTGGACGAAAATTAAAGATTGATAGTTTTATGACAGTTGCAGCATTAAACACTCAGCTAGCAAAGGCATTATCACAACTTGAACCTTTTGGTGCAGGCAACCGTGAGCCTATATTTGCCGTGACCGATGCATATCTTTCTAAGGTTGATATAATAGGTGGCAGCCATATTCGTTGTATAATTGGAGATAGTAGGGCAGGTGGGACTGGCGGCACAATTAAGGCTATGGCATTCCGTAGTGTTGATACTGATTTGGGAAGATTCCTCCTTGAAGCCTCAGGGAAGAATTTAAGTTTTGCTGGCAAAATCAGAATTAATAACTGGCAGGGTTATGAGCGTGCTGAATTTTTACTGGAAGATGTGGCTGTTATATGATATAAGATTTATGGTTTAAGATTTTTAAGCCATAAATTAATCTTACTTAAATCTGCAATCTAAAATCTTAGATATATTATGCCCCACAGCCCACTGCACGAGAAAAAGAAATCTAAGAACTACGCAATGCTGGCGATATTGCTTGCATTGGTTGCCATATTTTTTACTGTTGGCATTGTGAAAATGGCCGGTAGGCTTTAGGCAATTTATGAACAAAAACAAAAGAACAGTCATAAAGATAATAATGATTGTGGTTGGGATGTTCGCTTTTTCTTATGCAGCCTTTCCACTTTATAGCATCTTCTGCAAGGCCACTGGTTATGGCGGAACTCCTAAAATTGGGGGTCAGGTGCCGAGGGAGTTAGGTAAGAGAATTTTTACAATAAGGTTTAATGCAGATGTTGCGCGGGATATTCCTTGGCAGTTTGCGCCAGTGCAAAAGCAGGTTGAGGTGCAAACCGGTGAAGATAAAATGGCATTCTTTTCGGCTGAAAATACATCCGATAAACCGGTTACAGGTGTTGCCAGTTATAATGTTGCACCGGATATTGCCGGAAAGTATTTCCATAAAATTCAGTGCTTTTGCTTTAATAGGCAAACACTTAAGGCAGGAGAGAAGGTTGAAATGCCAGTTTCATTTTATGTTGATCCGGCAATTGAAAGTGATTTGGATTTGAAAGACGTAAAAACAATTACTCTGTCTTATACTTTTTTTAGGACAGAAGAAAAATAAATTTTATTTCTGGGCGATAGGTACTGCTATACCTGTGCGTTTTATTATTGCCTCGTCAACCACAGACCAATCAACCTGAATATCTTTTCCAGTTATTTTGTCTATATATTTATAGATATCGTCAGGAACAAGCGGAGTTAACTCAGTATTGTTAGCTATTTCATCGCTTTGTTCTTGGGTTGGCATAACTTTCAGAAATAGCTGATTGTTTTTCCAACCAAGTTGGTATGGAGCGTCAATTACTTTTACATTTATACCTTTTTTTACCTTATTAAATAGAACTTCAATATCTTCAGGATACATTCTGATGCAGCCGTGGCTAGAGCGCAGGCCAATACCAGCAGGTTTATTAGTGCCGTGGATTAAAAAAGAGCCTGTATTAAATCCAAGGGTCATTGCATATTGGCCAAGCGGGTTATCTGGTCCAGCTGGGACAATTTTTGGCAGGTCTGGCTTTGTTTCCAAAATAGATTGTGGAGGAGTCCATGTTGGATTTTTGCGCTTTAAAACGATTGTTGTTTCCCCAACCGGAGTTTGCCATCCATCACGGCCAATCCCAATTGGGAAAGTCATTATGGTTTTATCATCAGCAAAATAAAATAGTCGTAATTCAGGTAAGTTAATAACTATACCCTGGTGCTTTACTTTTGGGGTAATATAGGTGGTTGGTAAATTGATTGTCGAGCCAACTTCGGGAATCCATGGGTCAACCCCAGAATTTGCAGCCATCAATTCTACTATTCCAAGGTCAAATTTCCTTGCAATAGTATAAAATGTATCATCTTCTGTTACTGTATAGTGAATAGTTTCGCCAAAGATTTCACTGTTTTTTGTAATTGTGTAAGTGGCAGCCTCTGCACTCCAGTGAAATAGCAAAATTATTGTAGCGATTATTAAGCCTACAATTTTTTTTCTATAAATAGTTTCTGCAATGCTTTTAACAGCAAAAAAAGGGAAGCTTGTAGCCTCCCTTTTCTTAGAATCTAGTATTAAATAAAATTCAGACATCGCACTCGTTTTTATTAAGGTATATTAATTTTGTATTTAATTCAATACATTGTGCACCAAAATAATGCTTTTGCCTACGCCAAATCTCAAATAGGATAGCTATTTTTTATCCGTAGCAGCAGGTGCAGCAGCAGGAGTTGCAGGTGTTACAACAACTTTAGCGGGTTTCTTTGTTTTTTTAGCAACTGGAGCTTTCTCAGCATCCTTTTTCACATCGCACATAGCTTTTGTTTTGCTAATATCTTTAGAAAGTACATTTGCTTCTTTAATTAATTTATTTAAATGTTTCTTTCTTTTTGCGTCTGTTGTCTCTGTTGCAGCATCGTTCAATTCTTTTACAACTTTATCAGTGCTAGCGCTAGCAGCTTTAAGATGTTCGGTCATTTTGCAAGGCATGCCATTTGCAGAATCTTTGCCTTGATTATGAGCGCATGCAGATACAGTCAGAGAAATGGCAGAAACTAGAAGTAATGTTTTAAGATTTTTAGTCATGTTGGTTCTCCAGGTTTTTTGTTGAGGGTTTAGCCGCAGTATGAAAATGTTACATCTGCGGTATCACATTAAGTTTGTACAATCAATAATCTTGCGGTTCAAATGGTTATTGATAGTTGCAGTAAAATAATATTACATAGCGACTTTATTGCCATAGGTTGTGGCATTATAAGTTAAAAACAGTGCTCTTTGCCAGGAAATTTGCGACTACGCACATCTACAGCATATGCAGAAACGGCTTTATCAATTTTCTGCGCCAGATTTTCATAATTTTTTACAAATTTTGGTGTGAAGTCAGTGAATAGTCCAAGCATATCCTCGCTTACAAGTATTTGGCCATCGCAGTCTGGCGATGCACCAATGCCTATGACAGGTATTGGTAATTTTTTTGTAATATCCTGTGCAACTTCTTCTTTAACACCCTCTATTACCAATGCAAATGCTCCGGCTTCTTGAACTGCTTCAGCATCTTCCATAATTTTATTTTTTGCGGCAAGAGTTTTTCCATGAAAACCATAGCCACCATAAGCATTAACACGTTGTGGCATAAGCCCAATATGACCCATTACAGGAATGCCGCGCTCAACGAGGAATCTTATTGTTTCAGCCATTTCAGTTCCGCCCTCAAGCTTTATTGCCTGGCAACCGGTTTGCGCAATAATTGCTGCAGCATTTGCAAATGCCTGTGCGGGAGATTCCTGATAACTGCCAAACGGCATGTCAACAACCACACAGGAATGGCTGGACGCATTCACAACCGCCTTGCCGTGGTTTATCATCATATCCAGAGTAACGGGCAGAGTTGAGCTCATGCCGTAAAGGGCCATTCCTACAGAATCGCCAACCAGCAAAAGATCAGTGTGTTTATCCATGATTTTTGCAAATGGTGCGGTATATGCGGTAAGACAGACAAGCGGTTGCTTGTTTTTTTGACCTAGTATATCTTTTGTAGTGAGTCGTTTTTTTGTCATCTTAGCCAGTGCTTAGTTCTTTGAAGTTACAATCCACTTTATACTGGAAATAATATTAACTAACAACTAAGAACCGCTATATAACAGTTGTGGACTTGCAACATTAAAATTGTTCTTTTTGTTCGTTTATCTGTTTCTCTGAGATTAGAGCGAAGGAAAGTGTAATTGTTGTACCAAGGCCAACTTCACTTTTAATATCAAACTTGCCGCCCATAATTTCAGTAAGTTTCTTTGTAAGTGGAAGACCGAGTCCAGTTCCCTCATACTTACGGCTTAGTGAGCTATCAATCTGACCAAATGGAGCAAGGGCTTTAGGAATATCTTTTGCTGCGATTCCTATTCCATTATCGCTTATTACTATATTTATACAGTTATCTGATACATCTTCTTCAATAGATAATTCAACACGCCCGCCTTCCTGTGTAAATTTTATAGAATTTGAAAGTAGGTTAAGTATTACCTGTTTAATACGTTTAGGGTCGGCCGAAAGTATAATATGTTTTTCCGGAAGGTGTTTTACAAGGTTAACTTTAGCCTGATTAGCACGTGGCTCAACAAGTCTTAGGCAGCTATTAGCAATTTTACTGATATCTACATCCACAAATTCTACTTCAAGTTTATGGGCTTCGGCTTTTGAATAATCGAGAATGTCGTTAATAAGGCTTAGCAGGTGCACGCCAGATGAGTTGATATCGTTTAAATATTCTTTATATTGCGGATGGCCAATTGGCCCCATTACTTCATCCTTTATAATATCAGAAAAACCAATAATAGCGTTAAGCGGCGTTCTAAGCTCATGGCTCACATTAGCAAGGAACATCGACTTTTGCTGATTTTGGGCTTCTGCAGTAGCTTTGGCCTTTTCTAGCCTTAGTTTTTCTTCATGTTGTTTACTAATAATTCTTTCGGTCTTCTTGGAGGTCAAGAAGAGCGCAAAATATATCAATAAAAATGTCGTAATTATTCCAGCTGAAACGATTAGCTGAAACAGGTATAACGAATCCCATGGTTTTGTAACATCTGTATATATTGCTGCCACAACCTTTATTGGTGTTTCTCCTTGGCTAACAGGAGGACAATTCTGTGGATCAAGCATAACAAAAGTTTGCACAAAAACGCCTGTTGCTAAAGCCCCGGATTTATCGTGATAACCTAAGGAAGTTAGAAGCGCGCTCGAGGGCTCGCCACTAAAAGCCTGATCTAGGCCACTTTTATCATTAGCCGCATTTTCGAAAACTAATTCTGTATCGGTGTTGCTTAAGATTTCTTCTTTAGATGGCAGGTAAAGTGAAAACTTGAATGCTGGTGATGCAACAAATACCGTTTTAAGGATCTTCCCAAATTTTGCAAACTCTGGACTTGCTTTCCATTGGGCTGTAGGTTTGCCAGCCAGAGAGCGGAAAGAAGGTTCATATTTACACCAGATATTTTTCGTAAAGTTCTTTATTACTTCAATATTTTGTTGTTCAATAGGCTGGCGTACAACTTGATTAGCTGCAAACTGCTTAAAACCAACGCCGGCAAAAAATGCAATTACTGTCACTAGGAGGAATGCTAATACCGCAAAATATTTGAAATGTGATAGCATGTCTGGGGTTGAATTTGTATGTTAATATATTACAGATTATATGGTTGATGAGGAAGAATCAATAATCAATCGTGAGCACTGCTATTATTTCTTGAGTATTATCTATAGATTATTATTATATTAACCTTTAACCGAAAATCAGAAAATGATGATGCAATCTTACATTGAAATGGCAATTGGTGAGGCAGAAGCGGCATCCCTTCGTAACGAAGTTCCTGTTGGTGCAGTTTTGGTAGAATTTAAAACAGGCAAGATACTGGCAAAATCTGGCAATACTGTTATAGAAAATAATGATCCCACGGCACATGCGGAAATTAATGCAATCAGAATTGCATGTAAGGATAAGTTATCTACATATTTAGATTGCTGTGATATTTATATAACCCTTGAGCCGTGTGCTATGTGCGCTCAGGCAATCAGTAATGCGCGCATAAGGCGAATTTATTATGGCGCATACGATCCTAAAAGCGGTGGTGTTGACCATGGCGCAAAGGTTTTGCAATCATCATCATGTCACCACAAACCAGAAGTTTATGGTGGTATAATGGAATCAGATTGCGGTAAGTTACTTACTAATTTTTTTAAGACCAAGAGGTGATTTCCAAATAATACTTTGTCCGAATCTGAAGTTACTGGTTGCCAGTTACATGTGATGCTTTTATATATTGCATGGATGGGCAACTAACAATTAGTAACAATATATGTTCACACTCCACCCAAGATTATTGCAGGATACTTATTTTATAGGCAAGCTTTCTCTTTGCAGGGTGCTTCTTATGAATAACCGAATATTCCCGTGGGTTATACTTGTGCCTGAACGTGAGAATATGGTGGAGATTTTTCAACTCGATGAAAAAGATCGCCGTAAATTGATTGATGAAATTGCGCTGGTTTCAGATGTAATGCAGAAAACTTACTGGCCTGATAAAATAAATGTTGCTGCACTTGGAAATCAGGTTGAGCAACTGCATGTGCATGTGATTGCAAGGTTTAAAACAGATGATGCATGGCCCGAGCCAGTTTGGGGAAAAGGCATTGAGGCTTATGACGAGCAGAGCGCACTTAAAACCGCTGAGAAAATACGTGATGCTTGCGCCGGAATAAAGGGGTTTGTCACAATTGCCAATAGGCCATAATTTTTTGGTGCGTAATTATAATCAGTCGGCAAAGAAAGCTAATATATGAAAATCAATTTTTACCACCTAACGCAAATGCCACTAGGGAAAGCACTCCCACGGCTGCTTGAAAAAGTTATAGCATCTGATATGCGCGCAGTTGTGAAGCTGGAAGATGAAGCGGCGGTTGAAAAATTAAATATCGAGTTATGGACATATACTACAAAAGTTTTCCTGCCACATGGTAGCAAGGTAGATGGCTACTGTGATCAGCAGCCAATATACCTAACTGCCAGCAACGAAAACCCAAACGGGGCAAAGGTTTTTGTGTACGTTGGCAACGCGCAGCCTTCAGATTTTAAAGGTTTTGAGAAATGCCTATATATGTTTGATGGCAACGATGATAGCCAGGTGCAAACAGCGCGCTCCCGCTGGAAGGAATATAGAGATTCTGGATTTGAGCTGGCTTATTGGCAGCAAACGGAAAAAGGTGTTTGGGAAAATAAGGCTACATAATTGGTATTTTAGATACAAATGAGTAAGGCGTTTTTCATCACAGGCACAGGCACTGCCATTGGCAAAACATACGTAACATGCTCAATTATAAAGCAATTGAAGCGTTCAGGCAAAGATGTGATGGCCATAAAGCCAGTTATAAGCGGCTGGGAAGAAGCCTCACCAGAAAATGATACTATGCAAATCCTTTCCAGCCTTGCACTGGAACATTCTCAGGAAAATATAGAAAGAATTTCGCCGTGGCGGTTTAATGCGCCGCTTGCGCCAAGCATGGCCGCAAGGCTTGAGAATTTAGAAATAGATTATCATGCACTGGTTGAGTTTTGTAAAAACTCTACTCAAAGCCATGAATATTTATTATGCGAAGGGGCAGGCGGCGTGATTGTGCCATTAACCGAAAAAAAAACTACGCTAGATTTAATATCTGATCTTGGGTTTAAAGTTGTTTTGGTTGCAGGCACGTACCTTGGAGCAATAAGCCACACTCTTACAGCTGTTAAATCGCTTGAGGCTGTAGGCGCAGAAATTCATTCCATAATTGTGAATGAAAGTGAAGACGGCGTGGCAATAGATGATACGATTCTGGAGTTGGAGAACTTCACAAAACATTCCATTTATACCTTGCGTAGAAATGCTAAGATTTCACCTTTGCCTGGCTTATAATCATTTTCTTCCCACCAATTTTCACCGGATTTTAGTGCCTCGCCCATTTCCTTTCCTGCTGAAAAACCAGCTTTAATCAGGTCTTTGCCGGTGGTCGGGAAGTTTGGCACTTGCCAATCTTTCAAGGAATATAATATTCTAAAACTTGCATCATCCAGCCCATAAACCAAACCCATAAGGCACATATCTACAAAATTTTCTATTCCCCACTGCCGAATTAATTTCTTTGCTATTTTTATATCAGCCGGAGGTATTTTATTTTGAGGGCTGCAAATGAATAACAGGCGGCTTTTATCAAGATTAGAAAGTTTCCAGCGCACAGCAATATAATCTGCAACCTCAGGGTTTTTACCAACCAATACCCCAAGGCGTAATATATGGTTTTTTGATTCTATATTTTCTGCCTCAAGCAGTCGCTCTAAAAACACTATATTGCTTTGGGTAAGTGCAGGGATAACATGTGCAATAACGCCAGTTTGCACCATTAACTGCAATGAGTATATGGGGTTTGGCGCAGATAATAATTTGAACATTTCCGATGCAATGCGCTCGCCGGAAAGCCCCTCTATGCCAGATGCAAGCTCTTTGCATGCCAGCAGGGCTTCCATATCAACCTCGCTGCCATAATATGCAAAAAAGCGGAAATAGCGCAAAATCCGCAAATAATCTTCCCGGCAGCGCTCAGATGATTTACCAACAAAACGGAGGCGTTTTTCTGCTAAATCATCAAGCCCGCCAAAATAATCAAAGATTTCGCCATTTTGCGAGCAGGACATTGCATTGATTGTAAAATCCCGCCGGGCAGCATCTTCCTCCCAATTGTCAGTAAATGTGACTGTTGCATGGCGGCCAAAAGATTCAACATCACGGCGTAGTGTGGTGATTTCATAGCCATGACCGGAAATTACAGCCGTTACAGTGCCGTGTTTTATTCCCGTTGGCACAACTTTTATGCCCTGCGCAGTTAATTTTGCGGTGACTTCTTCGGGCAGCAGTGGGGTTGCTATATCAATATCTTTTGCTTCTATCCCAAGGATGGCATCACGCACCGCGCCGCCAACAAAGCGGGCATCACGCACCGCGCCGCCAACAAAGCGGGCATCACCATCCAGTGCTGAAAAAATCTGGTTTGCTGCGTCAGATTTCATCCAGTTGCGGAAACAGATTGTCATTTTGTCAGAATCCGGCATACGGCGCTTGCCACCTCGTGCCTATTTAAACTATAGAAATGGAATTGGTTTATATCATTTTGCATTAGCTTTTGGCATTGCTCAAGAGCTATTTTTGTTGAAATATCGTCGCTGGCACTCTGGCTTGCAGCACCTTCATAGAGTTTCTTAATATTATCCGGCACGCTGGCCCCGCAACGTTTACTGAAAGAAACTGTTTGCTCAAAACTATTAATAGTTAGGATACCCGCCACAATCGGAATGGTAATGCCACTATTTCGGGCCTTATCAACAAAGCGCAATATCGTATCAGTATCTAGGCAGTATTGAGTTATGGCGCGTGCCGCTCCGGCATCTTGCTTACGTTTCAAATGCTCAATATCGGCATCAAGGGAGGTTGCCTGTGGGTGGCTTTCAGGGTAGGCGGCAACACTCATATCAAAATCACCAATCTCCATAAGTCCTTTTACAAGGCTATCTGCATATGCATATCCGCCATCAAGCGGTTCATATTTACCATTAAAGCCAGGTACATCTCCGCGCAGTGCAACAATTCTGTTAACCCCAATTTGAAGGTATTGCCTTGCTATTTCGTTTGTCTCAAGAATTTTTGCTCCAACACATGTTAAATGCGCTGCGGGAGGAACATTGGTGTTATCTTTTATATATTTTACTAACTCAAAAGTTTTTTCGCGCGTTGACCCACCAGCACCATAAGTTACTGAGAAATATTGGGGGGAAAATTTTGAAAGCTCTGCAATTGTACCCTTTAGTTTTGCTAGGGATTCTTCTGTTTTTGTAGGAAAGAATTCAAAAGAAAAACTTGGTAAGCCTATAATTTGTGGTTGTGTGGTTCCGGAATCTGTCATTTTATAAGCCTATTTATCCTTAGTCAGGAAGCAGGTTTATCATACAACATTACTATTGCAACAAAAGTCTTTGCATTTTGAGGAATATTCAGACTATAAAACCCTTTCTGCCCACCTGTTTTGGGCTGCATTGCGCTTTTCACCAACTTCACGCCTGAGGTTAATAGACCTCGCCCGCCAGCCAGTTTCCTGACCTTGAGGTGAAACGCGTTTGCTCCAATCAACTTGAGCAGCGCGCCTTTTGGCAATGATTCTCCTGGCCAAATAACTGCCGATATACCCACCCTCAGCGCGCGCTTCTTCCCTTGCCAGCTCATGTTCACGCATGTGGTTCATTATAATTTGAACGCGGCGGTTTTTTTGTAATAATAATTTTTTGAGGAGTAGCGCGCGCGATGTGGCTGTAATGATAACGCCACCAAATTCTGCAGCAAACAACTGCTGAGGAGCGCTGCCTTTTTTGGCATGGGCATCCTCAAATGCCATAAGCATACCGCTAAATAGAGCCTCAAACCAATCACCATGTATGGCTGCATATATAGCATGGGTAAGCTCTGCCATGGTCATAAAATCTTTCAGGCCTGGGCCGCCACTTTTCCTTCCTTCGCTACCTGGAGTAGATGAAATCAATAATACTGGAGCGCCATCTACTTTATGATGTGTAACCTGGGCACGATGTCCATGGAAATTTACTGTACGGCCGATGTCTGCGCCAAAATCTTGTTTTCTTTTGCTGGAGATTTCCCGCATCATCGCGTTATATTCATCGCGCGCGACCTTCTCCAGATCAGTGTCTACACTTCCCCTGTCTGGCCCCTCAATACGGTAAAGACCGCCTCTGGACCACATTTCTCCAACATAAACCTGCCTTACATTGTCGTAAGATATAGAAACGGAAGAAGTATATGATTGAGTTGACAGACCAAGGCCTAAGCCTATTTCAGATCCTGCGCCAAAATCTCCACGTAGCATTTTCTTTTCGCCATTTCAGTGTCTGTTAACAGTATATTACATAAGAAGATAAAAATCTTGTTAAATCAAGAAAAAGCTTGCCCGAAACGTTTTTTTTTGTGCATATGAATGGTTGAGTGCTAGTGTTTTTGTGTTGGAAGCAGGGAATGGCCAACTGATATTTCTGTATAATTTAAATAATAAATAACCGAGAGTTTTATTTTATGGATGTAATTACATTCTTGCAGGCCATTTTCCTTGGAATTGTTGAAGGTTTAACCGAATTTATTCCTGTTTCCTCTACAGGTCATTTGATAATATTAGTAGATTTAATTGGTTTCAAAGGCCCTCCTGGAAAAACTTTTGAGATTATCATCCAGCTTGGTGCAATCCTTGCAGTTTGCTGGCTATACCGCAAGAGGATATTCGAAGTAATTATTGGCCTACCAATGCAACGTAAACAGCAGATGTTTGCACTGAATTTATGCCTTGCCTTTCTTCCGGCAGCAGTTCTTGGGGTTATGTTTCATGGATTTATTAAAAATGTGTTGTTTAGTCCTATAGTGGTGGCAATATCACTAATCGCGGGTGGTATAGTAATGTTAATTATAGAAATGATGCGCCATAGCACCACCTGCCACTCTATTGAGAAGATAAAACCACAAACCGCTCTCTTTATAGGCTTTGCCCAATCGATTGCTATGATTCCAGGAGTTTCCCGTTCTGGCGCAACAATAATGGGCTCAATTCTGCTGGGGTTGGATAGGAAGGTAGCAACAGAATTTTCATTTTTTCTAGCAATTCCAACTATGTTGGGCGCAACTGTCTATGATATTTATAAGAACCAGGCCACTTTATCTTTCGATGGGTTTAGTGTTATAGCAGCAGGCTTCATAGCGGCCTTTGTTGCTGCGATGTTGGTTGTAAAAACTTTGATAAAATTCATCAGCAGCCACGGGTTTGTACCTTTTGCGTGGTATCGCATTTTATTGGGAAGCGGGATGCTAATATGGCTTTTGCTGGTTAAGGCTTAAATATTCGTATTATTCAACAGTCACCGACTTCGCCAAATTCCTTGGCTGGTCAACATCCGTGCCTTTTATAACAGCTGTGTGGTAAGCAATCAACTGTATTGGAATAGCGTATAAGATTGGCGCAACAAAAGAATTTACCTTAGGCAGTTCAATAGTTGTACTGGAAATGTTGCCAAGACGGGCGATACCATCGCTATCGCTCAAAAACACAACCCTACCACCACGGGCGGCCACTTCCTGTACGTTAGACGCTGTTTTGTCAAACAACTCATCGTGAGGAGCAATAACAATTACCGGTACGTTTTCATCAATAAGCGCGATTGGTCCATGTTTTAATTCACCGGCTGCTATGCCTTCGGCGTGTATGTAGGAAATTTCCTTAAGCTTAAGCGCTCCTTCCATAGCTATTGGATAAGAGGTTCCACGCCCGATGTAAATTATATCCCTTGCCTCGGAAAGTTCACGCGAGAGCGTTTGTAAAGATTCATCATGCGTTAAAACCTCAACCGCGCGCGATGGAACTTCAGAAAGTGCATGAGAAAGTTCGGCGATTCTGTCTTTGCTGGCGCTTTTACGTTCTGCTGCAGCACCTATTGCAAGACATGCAAGCGTTACAAGTTGTGTGGTAAATGCTTTTGTGGAAGCCACACCAATTTCAGGGCCGGCCAGAGTGTATAAAACAACATCTGATTCACGTTCCATTGAACTTTCTTGAGAGTTTAATATAGATATTATGTATTGTCCGTTTGCTTTAGCGTAACGTAGTGCAGCGAGTGTATCAGCCGTTTCCCCAGATTGGGAAATAAATATAGCCAGACCATTTTGTGATAGGATTTTATTCGAATAACGGAATTCAGATGCAATGTCCACTTCGGTCGGAACTTTTGCAATAGATTCCAGCCAATATTTTGCAGTAAGCCCGGCATAATAAGACGTTCCGCAGGCGATGATGTTTATGCGAGTAATATCTTTAAAAGAAAACGGCATTTTAGGCAGTTTGATTTCAGATGTTACCGGATTATAAAAACTATTTAAAGTCTGGCCAATTACAGATGGCTGCTCATAAATTTCCTTGAGCATATAATGGCGATAATCACCCTTGCCCAAAGTTGCGCCGGAGAGTGCGGTAAGCTTTATTGGCCGCTCCACCTTATTATTTTCAGAATCATAAATTGTTACCGATTCGCGGGTAATTTCTGCCCAGTCGCCCTCATTTAAATAAGTGATTTTTGAGGTTAGTGGCGCGAGCGCATATGCATCAGATGCAATATACATTTCGCCATCACCATAACCAATTGCAAGTGGAGAGCCACGACGGGCGGCAATTAATAAATCATCATTTCCGGCGAATAAAATTCCGAGCGCAAATGCGCCCTCAAGCCTCTGCAAAGCAATCTTTACGGCCTCATGCGGAGTTTTTCCCTGATTGACATAATGGGTAAGCAAAACCGGTACAACTTCCGTGTCTGTTTGTGAGTGGAATTTATAACCAAGATTCTCCAGCTCGAGCCTAAGCTCACTGAAGTTCTCAATAATACCGTTATGTATTACCCCTACTTTATCGGTAATATGAGGGTGGGCATTTGCGGTTGTGGGAGCGCCATGTGTTGCCCAGCGTGTGTGGCCGATCCCAACGGTGCCATAAAGTGGGCATTTGTGTAGTTCAGCTTCAAGTGCTTTTAATTTGCCTTCGGCACGGGAAATTTGCAATTTGCCATCTTTTAAAGTAGCTATTCCTGCAGAATCATAGCCCCTATATTCAAGTCTTCTCAATCCCTCAATAAGAAATGGGGTAACTTCATTCTTTCCAATGATTCCAACGATTCCGCACATATTTTCCCGGCAATATTTTATTTAATTGTGCTGGGAAAATAACAACAATTAACAGTTAATACAAATAAAACTTTGTTACTGATTATTACACAAGGTTTATCACTCTGTTAAGTAAAAATAGCCATTTAACTTAGAGTTAAAAAAGTATATACTAAATATAGTACATATATTTATAGTCACAAACAGGTAGTAGAGTGACAGCTAATAAAGAAAAATATCCAGAACGCCTTACTTTTGAAGAAACACAGGCAGGGCTTAACCGCGTTATAATCGAAGGAATGGCAAGCCAGACTATGGAATCGCTAACCAAGGGTGTGTTCCTTGTTGGCCTTGCCCTGCAACTTGGTGCTTCAAATTTTGTGGTTGGTTTGCTTGGTGCAATACCGTTCCTTTCTAATTTATTCCAAATTCCTGCAATAATACTGGTGGAGAGATACCGCGATAGGCGCAATATAGTAGTGACATGCTGTTTTATTGGTAGGTCGTTCCTTATGGTTGTAGCACTTTCATCGTTAATGCAGAATCAAAATACCGCACTAACAATTGTTATCTTATCTGTAGCGATGCGTTATTGTTTTGGTGCGCTAGCAAATTGCGCTTGGAATTCATGGATGCGGGATTTAGTACCAAAAGTGATATTGGGACGATTTTTCAGCAGAAGGATGTCTGCAACCACAACAATTTCAGCGATTATTGGTCTTGGTGCTGGTTTCTTCCTCGACTGGTGGCGCACTCTTCATCCAGATAGTGGCGTGCAGGGCTATAGTATACTTTACGTGCTTGGTTTTACTGCAGCTATGATTAGTTCGGTGTTAATACTAACAATTCCACATCCACGTATGCGTGCGCCTGAAGTTAAAGTTTATACTGGCAAATTTTCTATACGCCACATGATCAAAGAACCTTTTAAAAACGAAAATTTCCGTAAGCTGATTTATTTTCTTATGTCATGGAACTTTGCTATTAATTTAGCATCGCCATTCTTCACGGTATATATGCTTAAAACCCTGAAATATGACATGATATTTGTGGTTGCTTTAACTCTTATGAGCCAGTTGGTTAACGCATTGTCATTAAAGGTCTGGGGTAGCAAAACCGATAAATATAGCAATAAAACCGTTCTTGGTATATGCGGCACGTTGTTTGTGTTTTGTATTTTTGGCTGGACATTTGCCACCTATCCAGACAAACGCGAAAATACAACAGCGCTGCTTGTTGTATTACATATTCTAATGGGGTTTGCGCTTTCAGGCGTTAGCCTTTCAACCGCTAACATCGCAATGAAATTAACCCCAAGTGCTAAGGCTACATCATATCTTGCTATAAATACAGTTATGACATCACTGGCAGCTGGTATTGCACCACTATTCGGCGGCCTTTTTGCTGATTATTTTGAAGATAAAACCCTCACAATGAATTTTCACTGGCACGGTCCTTTGCAGGATATTTTTATAAGTACTATGAATGTAAAGGAGTGGGGATTTTTTTTCCTGCTGGCATTTGTGCTTGGGTTATATTCATTGCGTCGTCTTGCACTTATTGAAGAAGAGGGTGAAGTTAAGGAACATGTAGTGATACGTGAAATTATGATGGATACAGGCAGGATTTTAAAATCCCTTTCTACGGTTGATGGCCTGCGCGATTTAACTACGGCGCCAATGGCCATGATGGTGAATTTGGTTAAGCGCAAAGGGAAATAAGCTTTTTAAGGCTCAATAAACTTTACGTTTTTATTGTCTCTTCTTCCTTCCGAAACATCAACGCAACTTCACGCTCCACGTTACGGCATGGTGAAATAAGGTGTAGTTTTTCGTTTATTATGCCTATATCAGCATTTCTATCAATTACAGGGTTGCCTGGATGCAGCATTATCTCGATATTATCAAAGCCTCTTCGAATATTTATATTCTTTAGCAATTCGGGCGTGATGCCACAGCTATGGAGGATACTGAAAAAGTAAGTTTTGGTTTTATAGCGGTTTAAAATGCAGAGGGTTTTTAGCAGCGCAAACCTTGCAATGCCCCCATTAGTAAGGAAGTCCCAATTATATGTATGGGAAATTGTATTTAATATACTTTCATTAACTACTCTGATTTGTGGCACATTATATTTTTCCGCTAACTTTTTTACAATTTTGAAAAGGCTAGGGATCATATGTATGTGGTGGTGGCCATCAAAATGAGAAATCTTAACATCATGTTCTTGTAATTTATTTATTTGCGCTTCAATTTCACGCTCAAGCTGCACAAGAATATGTGGGTTAAGGATAGTTTGTACTAACAAACCAACATGACCATATTTGAATTTGCCATTACTATCCACCAAATGTGGAACGTATTTTAACGGCAATATTGCATTGCCTCCTGTGAGGTTAATATGCAGGCCTAGTTTTAAATCCGGTGCTTGTGATTTTGCAAGGCTTATAGCTTCTTCAAAATATTTTCCATTCACCATAAGGCTGGCATTGGTGAGTGCGCCTTTAAGGTGAGCTTCAATAACTGCTCCATTCACCCCGGGGCTTATACCAAAATCATCTGCTGTTATAATTAATTTTTCAGATGGAATCATCGTGTTCCTGTGAGATAAATTCAGCGAAATAAAGCGGGCGTTTCTTAACTTCTAAGTGAATTCGGCCAATATATTCGCCGATAATACCAAGGAAAACTAACTGCACCGAGCTTACAAAAACTATCGTTAGAATTGTTGTGGAGTAACCATTTTGAGGAACGCCTTTGAAGAAATATTCCCACAATGTAAATGCAGCAACAACCGCCACAAAAAGAATTGTGAAAATCCCAACATAAGTTGCAATCCTTAAAGGACGAGTGGAAAATTGTACAATCCCATCAAGTGCTAGTCGCAGTGACCTGCGTAAATTATATTTAGTTTTGCCTGAAAAACGCTTTGGAGCTGTAAAATCAAGTACTGCAGCGTTGGCAACCCCAACCCAGTTGAGAAGCCCGCGGAACAGGCGGTCATTCTCGCCCATCTTCTTTAATATGGTGACGTATTTTTTGTCGATTAGCCTGAAATCAGGGCTTTGTTTAGGAATCTGCACGTCTGATAAAAAGTTCAGGATTTTGTAATATAATAGCCCGGTAATTTTGGAGATAAATCTCTCATCCTCATTATTCACTCGGCGGGTGAGTACAATATCCCTTCCTTCCTGCCATAATTTTATAAGCTTTGGAAGATATTCAGGTGGGTGTTGTAAATCAGCGTCCATGAAAATAACCGCATCGCCGTTTGCGTGATCCATTCCTGCTGTCATGGCTATTTCATGGCCACGGTTACGGGTTAGGTTCACAATTTTGCATGAGGAATCAGTATCCACAAGTTTTTTGCATTCAGTAAGTGTTGCGTCTGAACTCCCGTCATTCACCCAGATAATTTCGTATGATTTTATCTGCACAACCGCCATATTTGCCTTTATCTGCTGATAAAGCGTGGCAATGTTGCCTTCTTCGTTAAAGGCCGAAATTACTATACTTACGGTGCGTTTTTTTCTCATGGCATTATTGTATATTTTTCAGCAGCATACTATTATTCTTTTGTACCACGATTGCAAGCTTCATTTGTAAATCTGATGGTATTTTTGAGTAGTATGAAGGTTGGATAACCAAAAACACTTCCCCATAAAGATAATGGCGCATATCGTTTATATCTTGAATTTCAATACTTCTTCCACCGGAATAAAAATCTTCTGAATATGAATGTTTGCCATAATATAATAGCGGCGCATTTTTGTCCTTTGCAACTTGCTGATAAATTTTAACTATTTCCTCTTCAGATTTAATCCATGTTGAATCTGGCATAATATTTACTGCCATAAGTGCGCCCGAAAAAACTAACGGTACAAACAATGCCATAAATAAAACAATAACTTTCCCATACTTTTTGTTCAGCCAGTTGTTAACTATAGGGGTTAACAGAATTGCAAAAGCAGGCAGGGCGCTGATTACATAGGTAATTAAAATATTGCGAGCTAAAGTAAAAAATACAAGCGGTGTTAAAGCCCATAGCCATAAATATAACTGCCAGTTTTTATCAGGGGAATCCTTTATGGAGAATGATTTGCGTAATGATTTCACAAATGGTGCAGCCAGCAAAATTAGTGACCATGGCAGCATTGCAGCAAATGCATAAATCCAGATAGTGCCAGGTGTATGCGCCCGCCCGCCACCGTATAAATCGCCTTTCCAGCCTTTTACAATAAAACGCTCAAAATGCTCACCAATTATAAAATAATTGAGGAATCCCGGGGTACGCATTTCTGCTAAAATATACCACGGCAAAACAGCCATAAGCGTTATTATAGTTCCATAAACCCAAGGTAGTCTCTGCCACAAATCCTTCCATTTATTTTGCACCAGCACCCATATAAAAATAGGTGTTCCCATAAGGATTACCCCTATTGGCCCCTTGGCAAGCAGGGCAATTATAATGCCGGCGAAGAAACCGTAACCCCATTTTTTCTGCTGCCAAACAACCGTGTGCCAGAATGAAAACATAGTGAGTGTTATTCCCAGTGCTAAGGATGGGTCTGTCATAACCCCGCCTGCAAGGTAGAAAAACAAACCCATGCTGCATAGGATTAAAACCGTTATAATACTCTCGATTTTTGCTATGGACGCTTTGTTGTGGTTTGTTTTATTATAAAAGTCTTTTGCAAAATTCCAAACCAGCCACAAAATTCCACCCATGCAGAAGAATGATGGCAAGCGTGAGGCGAATTCATTAACGCCAAAAATTTTATAGGAAAATGCTGTCAGCCAGAATGAAAGCGGTGGTTTTGCCCAAAAAGGTACATTATAAGCAATAAAAGGCGTAACAAAATTACCGCTCTCCAGCATCTTGCGGCCAATTTCTGCATAACGGCCTTCGGTTGGGTCAAACAGCGGGTATAATCCTAATGATATTAAGCGCAGCACAAAAATTATGCCTAACATCGCTAAAATGATTTTAATTATATTTTTTTTGGTAAGCATTTAAAATTATTTGTTAATATGTGCAAGATATGCTGCAACAATAAGCTGAGCCTTCTTTTTTGAGGATAGTTTTTTTGCGGTGTTGCTTTCTAGCACTTCTCGGATAGATTTTTCAAGGATATTCAGGTTGAGGTCAGGCTCATGCTCTTCAAGCTTTGATACAACTCCATCGGGTTTCTGCCACTCAGCAGGAAGAAGTTCGGATGGGTAAATATCCAGGGCTTTGCTTAGTTTATAGAGCGTCTCTATTTTTGGCGCGCCTTTCACATACCCATTAAGGATTTTGCCTACGGCGCTAACCTCCAAACCAGCATCTAGAGAGAGCCTGGAAGGATTAGTCGCTTTCTTTGCAATAGCTTTTAGAAGCAATAACTTTATTTGTTCTTTCATGGAAATTAATTACCATTGATCTATATATAATCCACTAAGAACATATTACAATTTATGTTGACATAAGTAATATGTTCTCATATCGTCGCTTTAATCGGGAATAGGCGAATAAAATACCTGCTCAAGGAAATAAGCCTCGGCTACAAAATGGCAATAGTATTCCCGGTGCTAATTGACTTTTTTGTTGCAATATATAGCCCCGCATGTTATTAAGAGTCATTCGCAGTCAATCAATTTATAAAATATTAAGCTTTGAATAGGAAAATATAAATGCTTGCGACGTTAATAATAGTATTTAGAGAAATGATCGAAGCTGGCCTTGTGGTTGGAATTGTGCTGGCCGCAACCCGAGGTGTTTCAAAGCGTGGCCTTTGGGTAAGTTATGGAATTTTTGGTGGCATCCTTGGCGCTTGTGTTGTGGCAATTTTTGCAGGTTCAATTAGCAATGCTATGCAAGGGTTCGGGCAAGAGTTGTTTAATGTTGCGATCCTTGGAGTTGCTGTATTAATGCTCACCTGGCATAATGTTTGGATGGCAAGGCATGGCCGCGAGATAGCTATAGAAATGAAAGAAGTGGGTGATGCTGTGGCGAAGGGTAGCCGCTCACTCGTTGCATTATCAGTTGTTATTGGAATTGCTGTTTTACGTGAAGGTTCGGAAATAGTTTTATTCATTTACGGAATTGCAATATCAGGCGGTGAGGCCGCTTCAAGTATGGCAGTTGGAGGAATGTTTGGCATTGCACTTGGTGCGTTGATTTCGGCGTTGATGTATTTTGGTTTGCTACGTATCCAAACGCGCCATTTATTTAAAGTTACCAGCTGGTTGATAGCATTGCTTGCTGCAGGCATGGCAGCGCAGGCGGTTTTCTTCTTGCAACAGGCGCAAATAGTGACTTCATTTAGCCAGATGCTTTGGGATTCATCAAATTTTATCTCGAACGGTAGCGTAATTGGAAAGGTTTTACATACAATGATTGGCTATACGGATAGACCTACGCTAATGCAGTTCATTGCTTATTTAGCTACATTATCAACGATTTTTATTTTAATGCGTATGTTTGGAAGCGTTAGTAAAAATCGTAAAATAGCGGCATAACAACAAATTTATTTTAAGGAAAAAATTATGAAAAAGTCACTTACTTGTTTTTTTACATTAGTAACTTTATTATTTTCTGCATCTTCTTATGCGGAAGATTATGTCCTCACCATTAAGGATCATAAATTTTCTCCTCAAGAGCTAACCATTCCGGCTGGCCAGAAAGTGAAAATCACAGTCAAAAATGAGGATTCAACCCCCGCTGAATTTGAAAGTAGTGATTTGAACAGAGAAAAAATTGTCGGTGCAAACAGCCAGATTGTTATATTTGTAGGGCCTGTTGATGCAGGCAAATATGTTTATTTTGATGAATTCCACCGAGAAACAACTACAGGCACAATCATCGCAAAATAATAAATTCATTAAAAGCTTTTCTTAAACTATATTTATAGGAACCGTTATCCATGACTAAAAATCATAAGATCCTAAGCAAACAAGCTGCTTTCACAGCACTAACAGCGGCGGCAATATGCATGACAAATAAACCCGCATTTGCCCTCGATAAAATCTATTCACCAAATGTAGTTAAAGGCGAGTTTGAAATGGAATATTTTGGCACTAGCACTTTCGATAAAAAGCATGAAAAAAATAATATACAAGAGCATGAAGTATCTATTGGATATGGGGTAACTGATTATTGGTCGCCTGAGCTTTATGTTATTTTTGAAAAAGAGCCAGATGAGTCGGCAAAAGTAACTGGTTTCGAATTTGAAAACCGCTTCCAGCTTGCCGAGCAGGGGCAGTATTGGGTTGATCCGGGTTTGTTGCTGGCATATACTCATGCAGCACACCATGGAAGTCCTGATGAGGTGGAAGTAAAGCTGCTTCTTGAAAAGAAATCCGGACAAATCCTTAGCAGAGCAAATATTGGCATTGCTCAGGAAGTTGGTAATGATGCAAATGGTGGGCCTGGGCGTTCAATATTATGGAGCAGCAGGTATATATATAATA